>ERZ778515.195-NODE-195-length-53820-cov-5.824216_pt1 | contig 53820 bp, 38 predicted proteins | sample MGYA00510343_ERZ778515 | MGnify/ENA primary metagenome ERZ778515 (study PRJEB29527, sample SAMN07138965) | mouse gut metagenome | material: feces | host: mouse | place: China:Nanjing | collected 2016-01-25 ...
TGCCGGCAACCGGAACAGACAGACAAGGTGAAGGCGGCTTTGAAGAAAGTGCCGGAGGATGAATGGATCGAAAAGTTGCGGACTACTTTCAATGCGGATACGGTTCAGAAAGTGAAGGTGGAGCGCCGCTTGTTCAAACAGGGGGATAATGCTTTTGTGGATCATCTGGCGTTTAAGAGCGGTGAGGCTCCCCGTGCGCAGAAACTGTTCCCGTATTCCGGTATCTACGGCAAGATGCTCAAGAAAGGACCGAAGAAGTGGACGGATGTACGGAGTGAGGTGATTTCCGATTATCAGGCACAGCAGGAAGAAGAGTTTGTGAAACTCCTTCGCGGCAAGTATAAAGTTGAAATATTCAAAGAGGTTTTAAATACCGTTAACAAACACTGATCCGCGAGCCTTTTTGCACTATCTTCGCTTGGATAAAGAATAAAATGAAAATGAAGTTGAGACGAAAAAGTATACTGACATTTGTGTTCCTGCTTTGGGGAGCACAAATGTTTTTGTATGGCCAGAACAATGTAGTAGACGAAGTGATATGGGTGGTGGGCGATGAAGCTATCCTGAAATCGGACGTAGAGAAAGCCCGTAGCATGGGGGATAAAGTCAATGGGAACCCGTATTGTGTGATTCCCGAGCAATTGGCTATTCAGAAACTTTTTCTTCATCAGGCTGCGATCGATAGCGTGGATGTGTCCAGCAGCGACGTGAACAGCAGGGTGGAAGCTCAGCTGAACGAATGGGTGATGATGGCAGGCTCCAAAGAGAAACTGGAAGAATACCGGAACATGACCGTCACGCAAATCCGGGAAGATTTGGCCGACCAGCTCCGGGATTATCTCTGCATGCAGGAAATGCGTAATAAACTGACGGCTGACATCAAGGTGACACCGGCTGAGGTCCGGCGGTATTTTAAAGATTTGCCTGAAGATAGTTTGCCGTTGATTCCAACGCAGGTGGAAGTGCAGATCATTACCTTGCGTCCTCGTATACCTCAGGCGGAAGTGGATCGGGTGAAAGAAGAATTGCGTGAGTACACCGAACGTGTCATGACAGGTAACTCCTCGTTCTCAACATTGGCTATCATGTATTCCGAGGATCCCCTGTCGGCGCGCCAGGGGGGAGAATTGGACTATATGGGGCGTGCGGCGCTGGAGCCTTCGTTTGCCAATGTGGCCTTTAGTCTGACTGATCCGAAGAAAGTATCGAAGATCGTAGAGACGGAATACGGTTTCCACATCATTCAATTGGTGGACAAGCGCGGCGACAAGATTAAAGTACGGCATATCCTGAAACGTCCTAAGTTGGCACAAGCGGACATTGACGAGGCTTTGGTACGTCTGGACTCCATTGCGGAAGATATACGTAGCGGTAAATTCCCGTTTGAGGAAGGAGCGTTGTATATCTCCGACGACAAGGATTCGCGCAATAATCATGGCATCATGACAAATGTGAAGATGGGAGAGGATGATTACGAACGTACGTCTCGTTTTGAAATGCACGAACTGCCGCAGGAGGTGGCCCGGGTGATCGAAACGATGAATACGGGAGAAATATCCAAACCCTTCACCATGATTAATTCCAAAAGTCAGGAGGTTTGTGCCATCGTGAAGTTGAAAACGCGGATTAAGGCCCATAAAGCTTCTATGGCGGAGGACTTTCAGGTGTTGAAGGACGTGGTACTGAAAAAAAAGAAAGAAGAAAAAATCAAACAGTGGATTGTGGACAAGCAACGATCGACCTATATCCGAATCAACGAGAACTGGCGCGATTGTGAATTCCAATATCCCGGATGGATTAAATGAAACGGACAACAGACAATCATTTTAAATACGTCGGCGGGCATAGATTACTTCCATTTTGTATTCTATGCCTGTCTGGCTTTTGTTTGATGGCCTCGGCCGCATCGGAGCGGAAACCGGAAAAAGAAACGGATGACAAGGTGTATCTGCTGCATGCCGATGTACTTTTTAAGGAGCAGAAACACCCGGATGCGGAAATCTTGCGGGGGAATGTGGCCTTTCGGCACGAAGACGTATTGATGTATTGCGACAGTGCCTGTTTTTACAAGGCGCGCAATTCGTTCGATGCTTTCGGTCATGTGAGAATGGTGCAGGGAGATACGCTTTCGCTGGTGGGCGACGTGCTTTATTATAACGGTCTGGACCAACTGGCCCGGGTGCGTCATAATGTGGTCTTGAAGCATCGGGAATCCACTCTTTATACCGATAGTCTGGACTACGATCGTTTGTATGATCTCGGGTATTTTTTTGAAGGCGGCAGGTTGGTGGACGCAGAGAACGTGCTGACTTCCGACTGGGGGGAATACAGTCCTTCTACGCGTGAAGCGGTTTTTAATTATAATGTAAAGCTCGTTAATCCGAAGTTCGTGCTGATATCCGATACACTCCATTATAATACCCGTACCAGCATGGCGCATATTGTAGGGCCGTCCAATATCGACAGCGACGATAACCATATTTATTCCGAGTCGGGATATTACGATACCCGTACGGAGCGAGCCTATTTGCTGAACCGTTCGGAACTTCACAACAAAGGGAAGAAAATGGTGGGCGACAGTCTGTATTACGACAGTGAGGCGGGCATCGGAAAGGCTTTCTGGAATGTAGTCTATACCGATGAGGTGAACAAGAACATGCTGACCGGAAATTATTGTTATTACGAAGAACATACGGGATATTCCGAGGCTACGGACAGCGCGGTGGTGGTGGATTATTCTCAGAAAGATACACTTTATGTGCACGCGGATACCTTTAAGATATATACGTTCGATATCGAGACGGATTCGGTCTATCGGGAGATCCGTGCTTATAATCGTGTACGTGCTTTTCGCAACGACGTTCAGGCGGTTTGCGACTCTTTGGTATATCATACGAAAGATTCCTGTATGACGATGTACAAAGATCCGATCGTTTGGAACGGAGCCCAGCAGTTGTTGGGAGAGGAAATCAAGATATTCATGAACGATTCTACGATCGATTCCGTGCAAGTGATTAACCAGGCTTTGTCGGTGGAGCGGATAGACAGTGTGCATTACAATCAGGTGGCCAGCCATGAGATGCGTTCGTATTTCCGTAACGGCGAGATGTATCAGACTTGGGTTACGGGAAATGTTTGTTTGAACTATTATCCTTTTGACGATGACAGCCTGATGATCGGTATGAATTATACGGAAACGACGGAGCTGAAGATGTTTATGAAAGATCGCAAGCTGGATAAAATCTGGATGCCGGCGGCTACGGGCACTCTTTATCCTTTGTTGTTGATCCCGTCCGATAAATTGTATCTGGAGAACTTCGCATGGTTTGATTACATCCGCCCGTCGGATAAAGAAGATATATTCAAATGGCGCCCCAAGAAAGCCGGTTCCGAGCTCAAGATGTCCGTAAGACGTCAGGTGCCTTTGCAGACTTTGGATAAAATAAAGAAGAAATAATTATGGCTTTGTTTAAGATAAGGAAGCCGCGTGCTTTCCATCATCCTTATATATATATAGACGAGAGAAAAGAAAAACTGAAAGAGATCGAGGAACGTGCCCGGAGAGAATTGGGGATGTTGCCTCCCAAAGAATTTGATCCCGAAGCCTTCCGGGGAACTTTTGTGAAGGCTACCAAGCATCTTCGCCGGCGAAAGGAAAGCGGTCGCAAGCCTTTAAAGGTCGGAGTGGTCGTGTTGGTGATTGCCGCATTGCTGTATGTATGGCATTATCTGCTTACCGGCGATTTTCGGTTTTAATATTTATCTTGTAAGATTATGAGCGATATTATACATCTTTTGCCGGATTCAGTTGCCAATCAGATAGCGGCCGGCGAGGTGATTCAGCGCCCGGCGTCAGTCATTAAAGAGCTTGTTGAGAATGCGGTGGATGCAACAGCCAGACGTATAGACGTACTGGTGGTGGATGCCGGAAAGACGTCCATTCAGGTGATCGACGACGGCAAAGGGATGTCGGAAACCGATGCCCGCCTGTCTTTTGAGCGTCATGCCACCTCGAAAATCAAGGAAGCATCCGATCTGTTCGCACTGCGCACGATGGGATTCCGGGGGGAAGCCCTGGCTTCGATTGCCGCTGTGGCGCAGGTAGAACTGAGAACCCGCCTGACGGATGCGGAATTGGGTACCGAATTGGTGATCTCCGGTTCGCAAGTGGAACGGCAGGAAGTCGTTTCTTGTCCGGGCGGAAGCAATTTCTTGGTGAAGAACCTGTTTTTTAATGTCCCTGCGCGTCGGAAGTTTCTGAAGTCGAACCAGACGGAATTGAGCAACATCCTCCAGGAATTTGAACGTATAGCGTTGGTACATCCCGACGTGGCCTTTACGTTGAGCCATAACGGAACGGTGATGATGAATCTGCCGGTATCGTCTTTGCGCCAGCGTATCGCCAACGTCTTTGGTAAAAAACTGAATGAACAGATGCTTGCGGTAGATGTCGACACCACTTTGGTCCATTTGAACGGTTTTGTAGGCAAGCCGGAGGCCGCCCGTAAGAAAGGCGTTCATCAATACTTCTTTGTAAACGGACGGTATATGCGCCATCCCTATTTTCATAAAGCGGTGATGGAAGCGTTCGACCAGTTGATTCCGATGGGCGAGCAGGTACCTTATTTCCTTTATTTCGATGTGGCGCCGGCTCATATCGATGTGAACATTCACCCCACAAAGACGGAAATAAAGTTTGAGAACGAGATGGCCATCTGGCAAATAATCGTTGCCGCCGTACGTGAGTCACTGGGACGTTTCAATGCTGTGCCTACGATAGATTTCGATACCGAAGGCAAGCCGGACATACCGGTGTTCGAGGCGGGAACGGTTGCTGCCGGACAACCGGAATTGCAGGTGAATCCCGATTTCAATCCTTTCCAGACGGTCGGAAAAGGTGCTTCTTCCACTCGTCCCCGGTCGACGGACTGGATGTCGCTTTATGAAGAGCCTTCGTCCGAATGCCGTACGTCGGCTTGGGCTTCTGGCGAGGAAGACGTACAGCCCGATTCCGGAGCAGGTTTGTACGCAGAGGAAGAACCGATCCCTGAGGTGTCGGCTCTGCACTATCAATATAAAGGGCAATATATATTAACCTCTGTGAAGTCCGGTTTGATGCTGATTGATCAGCATCGCGCCCATATACGTATATTATACGACCGGTTCAAGGCACAGATGGCCTCCCGGAGCGGTACGTCGCAGGGGGTGCTCTTCCCGGAGATCTTTCGGTTGCCGGCTTCTGACGCCGTGATTCTGGACGAGATCTCGGACGATCTTCATGCGCTGGGGTTTGATTTGTCTTCTTTGGGCGGTGGAAGCTACTCCGTCAATGGTATACCTGCCGGCACGGAAGGGCTGAATCCGGCGGATATGCTGACGAATATGGTGGAGTGCGCCAAAGAAAAAGGGGGAAACCTGGAAGACGAGGTCCGTCATCGGATAGCTTTGTCTCTGGCGCGCAGTGCTGCCATCGTTCCGGGTCAGGTTTTGACAAATGTAGAGATGGAAGCACTTATTGATGATCTTTTTGCTTGTGCGTCTCCTAATTATACGCCGGACGGAAAGGTGATCATTGCCATTTTGCAACAGGATAATGTTGATAAAATGTTCAGATAACGGCCTTTTTTCAGGAATATTATATGTAAATAATAATTTTTCGGTTTAAATAAAATGCTAATTCGGTATTTATTCCTACATTTGCACTGAATTATTGTGCGAAGTCTTACTAAAGGATACTCCACGATAAAAAGAAGATTTTTTAACTATAATAAGAAAAAGTATGAAAAAGTTGATGTTTGCACTGGCATTTGCTGGTCTGTCTACTGCCGCTATTGCGCAGGAGACAACTGAGATTCCAACGCAGAAGTACAGCGTGGCTACCAACCGTTTCGGTAGTAACTGGTTCCTGTCTGTAGGTGGCGATTACACGGCTTACTATTCCAACCAGGAATACGGCTGGGGTATGGCAACCAATCCGTTTAAGAGTTTCCGTCGTGCATGGGGTGCCGATGTAGCTATCGGTAAGTGGTTCACTCCCGGTCTGGGTTTGCGTATCAAAGGTCAGGGTATCTGGGGACAGCAGATCAATTCTCCCGAGAACCATCCCGAGTTCAAGCAATGGAACGCAACCGTTCAGGCTTTGTTCAACCTGAACAACCTGTTTGCCGGTTACAAACCCCGCGTATGGAATATCTCTCTTTACGGTGGTGCCGGTGTGAGCCGCGATTGCTCTCACAACGCATACTCCATGCTTTATACGGTGGGTATGTTGAATCAGTTCAACCTGTCTAAGCGTGTTCATATCAATATTGATATTTATGGTCAGTTGGGTGAAGGCGATATGGACGGTACTTCTCAGATAACTAAGCCTTACGGTACTAATCCTAGCCGTAACTTCATGAAGGCTCGCGACCGTCAGGTTGGTGCTTCTATCGGTTTGGGCTTCAACCTCGGCAAGGTGGGTTGGGACAAGACTCCGGACGTAGATGCTATCATGGCCTTGAATAAGAGCCAGATGGATGCTCTGAATGCCTCTTTGGCAGATCAGCAGGCTGAAAATGCTCGTCTGAAAGCTCTCTTGGCTCAGAAACCGAAAGAAACAACTGTGAAGACCGTTAAGGAATTTGCCAGCACATCGGCATCCGTATTCTTCAACCTGAATTCTTCGAGAATCGCTTCTAAGAAGGATTTGGTGAACGTACAGGAAATCGCAGAATACGCTAAGGCTAACAATTCTAAGATTCTGGTTACCGGTTATGCCGATAGCAAGACGGGTAGTGCGGCTTATAACGCTAAGTTGAGCTTGAACCGTGCTAACACTGTAGCCGACAAGTTGGTTGAAATGGGTGTTAACCGCAGCCAGATCATTGTTGAAGGCAAGGGTGGTGTTGCAGATCTCAGCCCGTTCTCTTACAACCGTCGTGTAACTGTTAAATTGCAGTAATCAGAGAATTTTCTCCATACAAAGGGCGCATCCGTAAGGGGTGCGCCCTTTTTCTTTTCACAGAGCGGGAACGAATGTTTGTTTGTTTTGGCTATTCTGCGTATCTTTGCCCGACATTTAATATAAACGGGTAGAAATGGAAAAACAGAAGATAATACTGACGGGCGACCGCCCCACAGGAAAATTGCATATCGGTCATTATGTGGGTTCGTTGCGGCGCAGGGTAGAGTTGCAGAATTCCGGTCAGTTTGATAAAATATTCATCTTTGAAGCCGACGGGCAGGCGCTGACGGATAACATTGATAATCCTGAAAAAGTGCGGCAGAACGTAATAGAAGTGGCTTTGGATTATTTGGCCTGCGGTATAGATCCGGCCAAGTCCACCATTTTTATCCAGTCGCAGATCCCCGAGCTTTGCGAATTGACTTTCTATTTCATGGACCTTGTCACCGTGTCGCGGTTGCAGCGGAATCCGACGGTGAAGACCGAGATACAGATGCGTAATTTCGAAACGAGCATACCGGTGGGCTTCTTCACATATCCCATCAGTCAGGCGGCCGACATCACTGCTTTCAAGGCCACAACGGTGCCGGTGGGGGAAGATCAGGAGCCTATGCTGGAACAGGCGCGCGAGATTGTACGGCGTTTCAACAATATATACGGTGAGACGTTGGTTGAGCCCAATATCCTGTTGCCCGAGAATGCCGCCTGTCTGCGTCTGCCGGGTACGGATGGAAAAGCCAAGATGAGCAAATCGCTCGGGAACTGCATCTATCTGTCCGATCCGGCTGATGAGGTGGAAAAGAAGGTGCGCAGCATGTACACCGATCCCAACCACTTGCGTGTGTCCGATCCCGGTCAGATAGAGGGCAACACGGTGTTCACCTACCTGGACGCGTTTTCCCGTCCCGAGCATTTTGAGCGCTATCTGCCCGAATACGCCGGTTTGGATGAGTTGAAGGCGCATTATCGCAAGGGCGGTTTGGGCGACATGAAAGTGAAGAAACTGCTGGCAGCCGTCATGCAGGAAGAACTGGAGCCGATCCGTGAGCGGCGTAAGGAATTCGAGAAAGACATCCCGGCTGTGTATGAAATGCTCCGCAAGGGCTGTGAGACGGCGCGCGAGGCAGCCGCGCAGACATTGGACGAAGTGCGGCGCGCCATGAAGATCAATTACTTTGACGATGCCCTGTTGATTGAGGAGCAGGCTCGTCGGTTTTCCGGCCAAGAGTAAGGAAATTGGGCCGCTTGCGAGCGCGCATATGCCGCGTGGTGCCGGAAGCGGACGGTCCGCATGAAGAATAAGACAAGAAAAGGCCTACACCTAATTTTAAAAAGGTGTAGACCTTTTCTAATTTTGGTGTACACTTTTCTTCAATTAGGTGTACACCTTTTTTGTTTCTTCCCCTCATCGGGATAAAATGTCTCCGAGGACGTTTTTGAGGCGAGGGAGCGGCACACTAAAACGAGTACAGGGGGACGCGGTGGCCGGACGAGCAGACGTATATTCAGGCATTATGACAATAATTTCGGATGATTATCGAAAAAAAATGTCGGAACGCTTGCATGTTTGCGGGAAAAGCCATACCTTTGCAACGCTTTTGGAACGAAAGAGAGACGGGCGTTTAGCTCAGCTGGTTCAGAGCATCTGCCTTACAAGCAGAGGGTCGGCGGTTCGAATCCGTCAACGCCCACAAGAGATGGTTCTTTTTCTTTCGTTTCGGATAACGGGCGTTTAGCTCAGCTGGTTCAGAGCATCTGCCTTACAAGCAGAGGGTCGGCGGTTCGAATCCGTCAACGCCCACGGAAAACAAGGAATGCGACAAACATGCGGAAAATGAGCGGCATGGGTCGATTTTGGAGAAGTCGGTGTTTATACATTGGCTTTTTTTATTTTATAATAAATAGTTGTCCTGGAATGGCATGTAAGTCGATAAAATAAATTATTTTTGTATCCAAATTGAACGTACTGTATTTATGGAATTAGATTTGTTGACGGCGATCTCTCCTATTGATGGTCGCTACAGAGGTAAAACGGAGGCGCTGGCTGCTTATTTTTCCGAGTACGCACTGATTCGTTATCGGGTTCGTGTCGAAATCGAATATTTTATAGCTTTGTGCGAACTGCCTTTGCCGCAACTGAAAAGTTTTGACGTCGCGCTGTTTGATCGGTTGCGCGCTATTTATCGGGACTTTTCCGAGGCGGATGCCGCACGGGTCAAGGAGATTGAGAAGGTGACCAATCACGACGTGAAGGCTGTGGAGTACTTTATCAAAGAGGCGTTTGACCGTATCGGCGGATTGGAACCTTACAAGGAATTCATTCATTTCGGATTGACATCGCAGGATATTAACAACACCTCGGTGCCGCTCTCGTTGAAAGAGGCGCTGGAGGAGTGCTACTACCCGCAGGTGGAAGAGCTGATCGGGAAGCTCCGGGCGTGTGCCGAGGAGTGGAAAGAAGTGCCTATGCTGGCCAAGACCCACGGACAGCCGGCTTCGCCTACGCGTCTGGGAAAGGAAGTGATGGTTTTCGTCTATCGGCTGGAACGTCAGTTGCAGATGCTGAAATCCTGTCCGCTCACGGCCAAGTTTGGTGGGGCGACGGGCAATTATAACGCTCATCACGTGGCCTATCCCGATTATGACTGGCGCGCGTTCGGCAACCGTTTTGTGGCCGAAAAGCTCGGCTTGGAGCGCGAGGAGTACACTACGCAGATCTCCAACTACGACAATCTGGGTGCCGTGTTTGATGCGATGAAACGCATCAATACGATTCTTGTCGACCTGGATCGGGATTTCTGGCAATATGTCTCGATGGAATATTTCAAGCAGAAGATCAAGGCCGGAGAAGTTGGCTCGAGTGCCATGCCGCACAAGGTGAATCCGATTGATTTCGAGAATTCCGAAGGCAATCTGGGTATGGCCAATGCCATATTGGCGCATTTGAGCCAGAAGCTGCCCGTGTCGCGTTTGCAGCGCGACCTGACCGATTCGACTGTGTTGCGCAATGTGGGTGTACCGATGGGACACATGGTGATTGCCATTCAGAGCACACTGAAAGGCCTGGGTAAATTGCTGCTGAACGAGGCGGCCATCAACCGTGATCTGGACAACTGCTGGGCCGTAGTGGCAGAGGCGATCCAGACGATTCTGCGCCGCGAGGCCTATCCGCATCCGTATGAGGCGTTGAAAGCGCTGACACGCACCAATCAGGCCATTACGGAAGATGCCATCAGGCATTTTATTGAAGAACTGACGGTGAGTGAGGAGGTGAAGCGTGAGCTTCGTGCCGTCACTCCCCATACCTATACAGGAATTTAAAAACAGAAAATATGAACAGGGACGGATAGGCCGAGAGGCTGCTCCGTTCATTTGCTTATCTAATCGAATAAAATTATGACAACAGAAGACGAAAAATGGCGAGAGAATTTTGCATCCGAAGGAAATTCCGAGAGTAACCGTGAGGGTTATAAGCCGTACAATCGTGAGAGTGCACGCCCGTACAACCGTGAGGAATACGGCCAGGGCGGCGAACGAAATCATTATGACAGACCGGCCCGGTTCCAGCGGCCTCGCGTGCAGCGTGCCGAACGGGCTTACAGCAGCAACGGTGAGGGCGAGAACCGCTCTTGGCGTCCGCGATATAATAATAATGAGAACGGAGAGGGGCGCGGCGGACATGCGTACCGTCAGCCCCGTACCGGCGGATATTACCACAAAGAGGGCGGTTACAACCGCGAAGGCGGCTATCAGCGTCGTGAAGGGAGCTATAACCGCGAGGGCGGAGCACCCCGTGAAGGCGGTTACAACCGCGAGGGAGGCTATCGTCGCGAAAGCGGCTACGGTCGCGAGGGCGGTTACAACCGTGAAGGGGGATACCGCAGCAACGGGCCGCGTCCGTATTACTCGCAGCAGGGCGGCAACAACCGTTTCGGCGGCCGGCCGCAGCAGCGCCGGAATGCAGGCCCTTACGATCCCAATGCGAAATACAGCTTTAAGAAACGTATCGAATATCAGGAACTGAATGCCGATCCCGATGCGCCGATCCGTCTGAATAAGTTCCTGGCCAACGCCGGAGTATGTTCGCGTCGCGAGGCTGACGATTACATCGCCGCAGGTGTGGTGTCGGTGAACGGTGAGGTGGTGACGGAGCTGGGCACGAAGGTGAAACGCTCCGACGAAGTGAAGTTTCACGAACAGCCTGTAACCATCGAAAAGAAAGTGTACGTGTTGCTCAATAAACCCAAGGACTATGTGACCACCAGCGACGATCCGCAGAACCGCAAGACGGTGATGGACCTGGTGCGCAACGCCTGTCGGGAGCGTATCTATCCGGTGGGGCGTCTGGACCGTAATACCACCGGTGTGCTTCTGCTTACCAATGACGGTGATCTGGCTTCGAAGCTGACCCATCCGCAGTATCTGAAGAAGAAAATCTATCATGTGTATACGGACAAGAACGTGACGGCTGCCGATTTGCGCCAGATTGCCGAAGGCATCACGCTCGACGACGGTGAAATCCGGGCCGATGCGGTGGAATATGCCAGCGAGACCGACAAGAAGCAGGTGGGCATCGAGATCCATTCGGGACGCAACCGCATCGTGCGCCGCATCTTCGAGTCGTTGGGTTATCGGGTTCAGAAGCTGGACCGCGTGTTCTTTGCCGGACTGACAAAGAAGAATCTGCGGCGCGGCGACTGGCGCTATCTGACGGAGAAGGAAGTAAACATGCTTCGCATGGGAGCATTTGAATAGCATACAAACCAAATAAAACGGAAAGCAAACAATGGAAGAGGTTCGTAGAACAAAAGTCATAGACGTGTTGAAGCGTGAGGATTACGGTTCGACTGTCAATGTGAAAGGCTGGGTGAGAACCCGCCGGGGTAGCAAATCGGTGTATTTTATCGCCTTGAACGACGGTTCTACTATTAATAATGTGCAGATTGTGGCCGATGCCGACAAGTTCGACGAGGAACTGATGAAGCAAATCACGACCGGTGCCTGTCTGAGCGTTACGGGACAGTTGGTGCAGAGCGTGGGTTCGGGACAGAACGTGGAGGTGCAGGCCGGCGAAATCACGGTGCTGGGGCCTTGCGGTTCCGATTATCCGATGCAGAAGAAAGGACAGAGCATGGAGTATATGCGTCAGCATGCACACATGCGCCTGCGTACCAATACGTTCGGCGCCGTGTTCCGCATACGTCACAACATGGCGATGGCGGTGCATAATTACTTTCATGAGCATGGCTTTTTCTATTTCCATACGCCCATCATCACAGCCAGCGACTGCGAGGGAGCCGGACAGATGTTCCAGGTGACAACGAAGAACCTGTACGATCTGAAAAAGGACGAGCAGGGGAAGATCGACTATTCGGACGACTTTTTCGGGAAGACGACTTCGCTGACCGTTTCCGGTCAGTTGGAAGGCGAACTGGCGGCTACGGCTTTGGGAGCCATTTATACGTTCGGTCCCACGTTCCGTGCCGAGAATTCCAATACGCCCCGACATCTGGCGGAGTTTTGGATGATTGAGCCGGAGGTGGCTTTCAACGACATCAACGACAATATGGACCTGGCCGAGGATTTCATCAAGTACTGTGTGCGCTGGGCGTTGGAGCATTGCCAGGACGATTTGGCCTTCTTGAACAAGATGATAGACAAGACATTGTTGGAACGGCTGAACTTCGTTGTCGGGAACGACTTTGTGCGTCTGACGTATACCGAGGGTATCGAAATTCTGGAGGAGGCCGTGAAGAACGGTCGCAAGTTCGAGTTCCCGGTGTATTGGGGCGTGGATCTGGCCAGCGAGCACGAGCGCTACCTGGTGGAGGAGCACTTCAAGCGTCCGGTTATCCTGACGGATTATCCGAAGGAGATCAAGGCGTTCTACATGAAGCTGAACGACGACGGCAAGACGGTGCGCGCTATGGACGTGCTGTTCCCGCAGATCGGAGAGATCATCGGCGGCTCGGAGCGTGAGGCGGATTACGACAAGCTGTTGGGACGTATCGAGGAACTGAACATCCCGATGAAGGACATGTGGTGGTATCTGGATACGCGCCGGTTCGGTAGCTGTCCGCATAGCGGGTTCGGACTGGGCTTCGAACGGTTGATCTTGTTCGTCACCGGCATGCAGAATATCCGCGATGTGATACCGTTCCCCCGTACACCGAAGAATGCCGATTTCTAAAGCGTTCCTTTTTCGGGCGGAAGTCAGATAAAAGACGGCCGACCGTCGCTCCTTTGATTGCGGGGCGGCGGTCGGTCTTTTTTTTATTGTGCGGGTGCGTTTTACGCTTAGAACCCAAGGTTGTATTGGCTCAAAGTCTCTTTGATCTGTTCGGTCGGGAAAGCGGAAATGCCGGTAGTCTCTGTTCCGTCCGGTGTCCAGTCGGTGAGGCGTTTATAGAACTCGGTCATACCATCCCATTCGGTGGTCATTTCGTTTGGGCCGAGGATTTTGAACGGTGTCTTTCGACTGCATTCTACGTATTCCTCTTTATCTGTCAGGCTGTATGCTCCGGTTTCGTTGGGGGATACACAGAGTTTTCTGTTTTCATTACGGAAGATTTGGGCACAGTGATAAGCCCCGTTCTCTTTGTAGATTTTGATGCGGGTATAGCCGCCGGATATGGGTATGGTCTTTGGCGGTTTTGAGAAGATTACCTGAGTCAGTATCCAAGTCCCTTTGAGGGAGAATTTCGAGGACTTCCGGGCGAAAATAGAAGCTGTTTGTACATCCTTGGACGACGGTTCCGTGTTTGTCATCGCATGGCTTGCTGCTAAAATACACAATGCAGGCAGGAAAACTGCCAGTCGGAGTAAGCCGCTACGGCTTGTTCTTTTTCTGTTCATCATGGTGATTCTTTGTTTAATAAAATGGGTATTGAAATGGTGTACCAGTGCGTATGCATCCACACCTGTACTTTTATTGAGTAGGAAATATTGGTATTGTTTCGGTGCTTTGCTGCGGCGCTCTACAAAGCGGTCTGCTTCGAACTCATGTATCTTTTTCAGATCGGCAAGCAACAGCAGCACCAGGGGGTTGGCGAGCGATAACAGGTGCAGTAACAACAGGTCGAAAGCATGGAAAAGAGAAATGTGTCCGGCTTCGTGCAGAAGGGCAAAATGCAGGCCTTTCCGGTTTTCGTTGCGCGACAGGCAGATGGTGCGTCCGAAGCTGAATGGGGTGAGGTCTTCCTCATATACGGCCAGCCGGATGCAACGGATTTTTCTTTGCTGGCAATGATAGTGTAGGAAACGGAGCAGGCGGCCGATCGAAGCGGCATACCAAAGGGCTAGCCCCGCTGTCAGGCCGAAATAAGGGAGAAGCGCTATCGAGAGGAGGGAGAATGACCGTTGCGGTGCGGGTGTGTCTGATTGCTGTTGCGCCGTATGGGGGCCTATTATGACTGTCAGTGCCGGGGCCGATAGCCGCTCCCGTATCTCTTCCTGCAGGTGGGTGCCGGGCTTTAAATTTTTGGGGACAAGGTGGCCTGTCTCAAACCGGCATAAAGGAAGCAAAGGCGCTCCCAGCAGGATGGTGAGCAGTGTGATGCGGTTCACCCGGTGCAGTGTGGTGGGCTTGACGCATATCCGGTAGGCGGTCCACAATACCAGTAGGCAGCATGTCCATTCTATTATATATATAAGGTATAGCATGGCAATGGGGCTAATGTTTTTCTTCGATGGTTCTAATAAGTTCCTTCAGCTCGTCGATGCTGATTTCTTCTTCTTGTACCAGGTGAGAGACGAATCCCAGATAGGAATTCCCGAAATATTTTCTGACAGCGCCTTTGCGCTGGCTCTGTTCGTAGCGCTCCCGGCTGATAGCGGCTTCATAGAGGTAAAAGCGGGAGCTGAGGGCGCGGTGCTTGATGAATCCGTTTTCTTCGAGGCGTTTTACTACGGTAGACAAGGTGTTGAAGTGCGGGCGGGGTTCCGGAAGTCGGTCAAGCAACTCTTTCATGGGGCAGGCCCCGTTCTCCCACAGTGCAATCATAATGGTCCGTTCTTTTTCAGTAAGTGTTTTCATTCTTTTCAAGACTGTTTGATGTTCACTTCGCAAATAAACTACATTATGTCGTTATAAACAAATTTTGTGTAGTTAAAAAGATTTAATAACTTGCTTTTCGTTGGATATGGGTGAAGGGGATGCGATGGTTTGTGGATGTTTGTTGGGCCGATTCTTTGCTTATACGGTGGATTGGGGATATGGGCCGTACGCTTGCCCTAAGTCCGTATGAAGGTCTTTTCTGCCGGTGCTCGGATAACGGTGCGGTGGTAATGTTTTTGGTTTCTCTACGTTTTTATTAAAAATTAACAGTAATAAATCGTATTGCGCTCTTCGTAAGCTATATATTTATTTACCTTTGCGGTAAAGTTTATTCCTTATTAATATTTTGTGTTTTATTCTATATTTTAAATTGTAAGAAGCATGAGGAAAATTACAGAATGGCCTGCAAAATGGCTAATGTTGCTTTGCCTGCTGATGACCGGCGGGCATGTTGTGGCTTCCGACTGGACGGAAGGCGGTTGGTATTATTTGTATAATGTGGATGCCGGTCAGTTTCTGATGGGTGCCAATGACTGGGGAACCCGTGCTTCGGTAGGACAGCCGACAAGTACGGACATGTTTCAGGTAAATACGCTCCCTAATGGTTTTTATCAGTTGAAGTGGAAGAAAATGGGAAACGGTGTGTTTATAGAAGGTAATACCAATGCTTGGGTGGATATGGCGTCTCAAGGACATAACGATTGGCAACTGACGAAGCAAACTGATGGTTCGTATTTGATCAGTATCAATCCGAATGATGCGGACTATGGTATTGCCGCCCAAGGTAAAACGTATTTGGGTTGGGAAGGCGGAACTTCCACCATCGTTCGTCCGTTGTTGAAGCAGAACGGCAGGAATTATGGCGGTTCGTGGCTATTTTTGGTGGAAGGCGAATATGAAAAAATAATTCAACCTAGGGTTGAGATGAAAGCACAGATGGCCTCCTTTCTCGCGTTCGCGGATAAATATAGCCTCACTGTGGATGAAGCAATTAGAAGTATTTATGAGAAGCCGATTCTCTCGGTAACGCTTGACGAACTGGAGTATGCATGCGAGGAACTGAGTGAGGCGGTACAGGTATATGCGGATGAACAGGCAGAGAATGGTCCGCTTGATGTGACGGATTTGTACATTAAAAATCCAACATGTGAGAGTGCGGAACACTGGGTGGGAGCTGTGCAGAATGGAAGCCAGAAGCCTAAGTTTTTTGCTTATCAAGGAAGCACGCAAAGTTCTGGAGGCGTAACGATAAGTAAGTTTTTGGAGAATTGGACATCTTTCGGTAATAGTTTGCCGGCAACGGGAATTTCTCAGGAGCTAACGTCTGTGGTTACCGGAAAATACACGCTGGAAGCGGATGCAATCGCAACTCAGCAAAAGGATGAGTCGTTGACCGTCACCGGTGTGAATCTGTTTGCGACGGGAACGGAGAAGAATACTACGGCTTGCAGCACGGGCAATGAAGCTCCTGAACACTATGCGGTGAACTTCATGGTGATTGACGAGGTGACCGTTATCGGTTTCGAAGTGCTGGCCACGAATAATGCCAATTGGGTAGCTGTGGACAACTTCAAACTATATTATAATGGTGTGGATGTGCCTATGCTGAAAGAGGCTTTACGGAGATCTGTGGTTAAAGCGGAAGAGATGGAGGTTGACCGGACTTTAGTGCCCGATCCGTTGCTCGACCGGTTGAATACGGCTATAGTGAATGCCCGACAGGCCGTAGAAGCGGCTGAGAGCAAGGCTGAGTTGCGAAGCGTAACCACCGAATTGCGAAAGGCCGTATGGGAAGTGAAAAAAGCGCCGGCGGCTGTTGAGGCTCTGCAAAACAGCATTGCCATACATCGGGGTATTCTGGATGATCCGACCGGATTGTCAGCAGGAGCTGCCGAGGTTTTGAGGGTATCTCTAGAGGCAGCCGAGAATTGGAAGAGTGCGACAAGTGTTAGGGAAGTCGTTGCCTTGGAGAATGCTTTGTCGGATTACAAGACGATTGTTGCGGCTTATCAGGAAGCCAGAAGTGTGTTAGACGCTTATATCAGTATTGCTGCCCAGTTTGCCGAATCGGAAATTTCCGATTCCTATAAGGCCGCTTTAGAGGCTGTGGCTGCAAAAATGGAGATTGCTATGACGGTATCCCAAATGAATATTGCGACGCAGGCTTTAGGTACGGCTCTCTGTACTTGGTTACCGCAAGGTAAACCGTTGAATGGGGCATTCGATTTGACTGCGCTGATAAAGAATCATGATTTCGGTGACAATACCGCTACGGGATGGGTAACTACGTATCCTATAACGGTTGATTATTACTTGGCGGAGGTGTATCAGCAAGCGTTTACAATGAATCAGGTTTTGGTAGGTATGCCGGCCGGTTCTTATCAGTTGCGGATGCAGGGCTTCCAACGTACGGGAAGCAATGAAGAGGCGGATGTTGAATATGTAGACGGAACGGCTGAGATTACAGCCTCTTTTTCGCTGAATGACGCGAAGCAGAAGCTGATGAATGTGTTTGCTGCACAGTCGGATATCGCATATCCGGGGGATATATTGAATGCTACTCTGGAACCGAATTATCCTACTTCTATAGGCAAGTATGTGCCGAATAATATGTCTGGTTGCGAGGTGTATATGAATAATGGTTTTTATTGGAACTCGTTGTCCTACACCCTGCCCGAAGACGGGGATTTGACGATCGGTGTAGAAAACACAACTACTCGTGCTGGTAGTTGGACCGTGTTCGATAACTTCAAGTTGTTCTATGCTCCTGCTGAAATACAGTTGGACGAAAACAGTGCAACTTATCCCGTGTCTAAGGATGTATATGCCGCTAAAGTGACTACCAACCGCACATTGAAAGGCGGTCAGTGGAGCACACTCTGTCTGCCGTTCGACCTGGATGTTGCGCAGGTGGCCAATGCGGGTATCTCGGAGGTGAAGACACTGTCGGGAGTTACTACGGACGGTGATATGGGATTTGTTACTTTCGCTCCTTCCGCTACAATGAAGGCGGGCAAACCTTATTTGGTGAAAGCCGTGCAGCCTACGACATTGTCGTTTGATGATGTGCTGGTGAAAGCCGCAGCTCCCGAGGCCGTGGAGATGGACGGTGTTATGATGCTGGGCTCGTATTGTCGCAGTTCGTTGGAGAATGCTTACTACATCAGTGGGGATAAATTCTACTTTGCCGATGTGCCGGTGGCTTCCAAAGGTTTCCGCGCTTCCATCGTATTGACGGATGCTGCCGCTGTGAAATCACTTGTCCTCCGTCTGGATGATGTCACGGAAGTCGAAGGCATTAAGGCTGTTGCGGATGGGAATGCGCGGGTAGACGTGTATACGTTGGACGGTGTGCGCGTGAAGTCCAATGTGTCCGCCTCTCAGCCTTTAGATGGTTTGCATAAGGGCATTTATATTGTGAATGGGAAGAAAGTAGTAAAATAATTCGGAAAAACAGATTTTATGAAGAAGAATAAATATGTGCCTCCTTATGCTGAGGTTTTGAAAGTATCGGTAGAGAATGCGCTGATGGCGATGAGTTCGCCCGATAACGGTATTCATTGGGGCGGTAATGCCGGTGATAATAATAGTCCTGATCCTGACGTGAAAGGGCAGGGCGATTGGGATATTTGGACATAAGAATATCCTCTTCCTATACTATGTTGGAGAGCTGCCTGGCAGGGATGTCGGGCAGCTTTTGCGTTATTGTCGGCCATTCTTGTTGTAGATGCCTGTATGCTATGGTTGTTGCGAGCAAGACAAAGTTGTAAAATAACCAGTTAAAATGTTTGTTGTTTCGTCAAAAAGTAGTAATTTTGCAAGCCGATTATTATCAAATAGACGGTAAAAGTCTATTTTCCTGCGTGTTAATAGTCTGTTCTTTGGCCGGACAGACGGTTAGTGAATCGCGGGATGAAGTAAAATTGTTTTTTAGTAGTAATAATTTTTAAAGAAGAAAAATGGATACTTTAAGTTACAAGACCATTTCTGCTAACAAGGCGACCGTAAAAAAAGAATGGGTGGTTGTGGATGCAACCGACCAAGTGCTGGGCCGTCTGGGCTCTAAGGTGGCTAAATTGCTGAGAGGGAAGTATAAACCTAATTTTACTCCCCATGTAGATTGCGGTGACAACGTAATCATTATCAATGCCGACAAAGTGAAACTTACCGGTAACAAATGGAACGATCGTGTGTACTTGCGTTATACGGGTTATCCCGGTGGACAGCGTGAGATGACGCCCGCCCGTTTGATGGCTAAACCTAACGGTGCCGATCGTCTGGTGAGAAAAGTTGTAAAAGGTATGTTGCCTAAGAACCGTTTGGCAGATAAGTTGTTGGGTAATTTGTATGTGTATGCCGGTAGCGAGCACAAGCACGAGGCACAGCAGCCCAAATCAATAGATATTAATCAGTATAAATAATAAGCAATGGAAGTAGTTAATGCATTAGGCAGACGCAAGAGCGCCGTTGCTCGCGTTTATGTAAGCGAGGGAACAGGAAAGATTACGATTAACAAGAGAGACCTTGCCGAGTACTTTCCATCTTCTATACTGCAATATGTCGTAAAACAGCCGTTGGCAACGCTTGGCGTGGAAGAAAAGTATGACATTAAGGTAAATGTATACGGTGGCGGTTTTACAGGACAGTCACAGGCTTTGCGCTTGGCTATCGCCCGTGCTTTGGTGAAGATCAACGCCGATGATAAGAAAGCGTTGCGCGCCGAGGGCTTCATGACACGCGATCCCCGTGCTGTTGAGCGTAAGAAACCGGGACGTCCGAAAGCACGTCGTAGATTCCAGTTCAGTAAACGTTAATATCGGCCGTTTCACGAGCTGCATCATTTACGTTTAGTATCTAAACCTGCGGGATTCCTTGGGGACTACCTGCAAGTTGGTTGAGAAAACAAAAAAGAAAGTAAACGAAAAAATAAAGAAAACAATGTCAAGAACAAATTTTGATACCTTATTGGAGGCAGGATGTCACTTCGGCCATTTGAAAAGAAAGTGGAATCCGGCAATGGCCCCCTATATCTTCATGGAGCGTAACGGTATTCATATTATCGACCTTCATAAGACCGTTGCAAAAATAGACGAGGCCGCTGAGGCTTTGAAGCAAATTGCAAAATCAGGAAAGAAAATCCTGTTTGTTGCTACTAAAAAACAAGCTAAACAGGTGGTGGCAGAGAAAGCTGCATCTGTAAATATGCCCTACGTGATTGAGCGTTGGCCGGGTGGTATGTTGACCAACTTCCCCACGATCCGTAAAGCTGTTAAGAAGATGGCTAACATCGATAAGTTGACAGCAGACGGTACTTATTCCAATTTGTCAAAGCGTGAGATCCTTCAGATCTCCCGTCAGCGTGCCAAACTGGAGAAGAACTTGGGTTCCATCTCCGATTTGACTCGTCTGCCCTCCGCTCTGTTCGTTGTGGACGTGCTGAAAGAGCAGATTGCCGTACGTGAAGCCAATCGTTTGGGTATCCCTGTATTCGCTATCGTGGATACGAATTCAAATCCCGAGAATGTGGATTTTGTAATTCCGGCTAATGACGATGCCAACAAGAGCGTAGAAATTATTCTGGAAGCTTGTTGTGGTGCTATTGCCGAGGGCTTGGAAGAGCGTAAGGCTGAGAAAGTAGATACGGAAGCTGCCGGCGAAGGCGAAGCTCCCAAGGGACGCAGACGTTCGACGAAAGCCCGTGTAGAGAAAAGTGAAGAGGTTGAAACCGAAGCGGTAGCTGAGGAAGCCTGATACGTGTAACGATAAATAAAGAAATATATGGCTGTTACAATGGCTGATATTACCAAACTCCGCAAATTGTCGGGGGCTGGTATGATGGATTGCAAGAAAGCGCTGGAAGAAGCAGGGAACGATATTGACAAGGCTATGGAGATCATTCGCAAGAAGGGTCAGGCCGTGGCTGCCAAACGTTCGGATCGTGAAGCTGCCGAAGGTTGCGTGGTGGTGAAGGCACAGGATGGTTTCGGTGCAATTATCGCTTTGAAGTGTGAGACGGACTTTGTTGCTCAGAACAAGGATTTCGTACAGCTGGCAAATGATATTCTGGATTTGGCAGTGGCCAACAAATGCCAGACGCTGGAAGAGGTAAAGGCATTGCCGATGGGAAATGCAACTGTTGCTGATGCCGTCGTAGATCGTAGCGGTATCACCGGTGAAAAGATGGAATTGGACGGCTATGCTGTTGTAGAAGGTGCGGATATTGCAGTCTACAATCATCAGAACAAGAACCAGCTTTGCACGATGGTTGCTTTGAGCAAGGTTGTGGATGCTCAATACGGTCACGCCGTAGCTATGCAGGTGGCTGCCATGAATCCTCGTTCTATCGATGAGAGCGATTATCCGGCAGACGTTCTGGCACAGGAGAAGGAAATCGCAGCAGATAAGGCTCGTCAGGAAGGCAAACCTGAGAATATGATCGAAAAGATCGCCATGGGCCGTATCAGCAAGATGTTCAAGGAAGAATGCTTGTTGAAGCAGGCTTTCATCCAGAACGATAAGGTAAGCGTAGCCGATTATTTGCATGAGGCAGATAAGGAATGCACGGTAACGGCATTCAAACGCTTTACTTTGCGTGCCGAATAATTCCCGCAAGGAAATAAGATGTATAAAAAGAGGTGAGTCCGAGGTTTCGGATTCACCTCTTTTTATATACGGTCGGTCGGGGTATGCTCCGCCATACTTTTTATAATGGGAGAGAAAAGGAATTTTCTCGGAAAAGCAGGAGTGTTTTTTTGTTTCTTTTATCCGATAATCCGTATCTTTGTCCGCTGTGTGATTTCTCTGAAATACTTTTTTATGGATGGGGAAGAAACGTCATACCGGTGTGGAAGGAAGAAACGGAGCGCATAGGGGAGACGTTAGAAAAACCAGCAGAACAAAATAGTGAACAAATGAAGATATTAGCTGTAGGAATGAACTATGTCGAGCACAATAAAGAGCTTGACGGAACGTTAGATATACCAAGGGAGCCTGTGATATTCACGAAAGCCGATTCGGCGCTGTTGAAAGACGGAAAGCCGTTTTTTATTCCTGATTTTACGGAACAGTGCGACTATGAGACAGAAATTGTAGTGCGTATCTGTCGGTTGGGGAAGAACATTGCACCTCGGTTTGCTTCGCGTTATTATGATGCGGTGACGGTAGGCATTGATTTTACGGCACGCGATTTGCAGCGTAAGTTACGGAAAGCCGGACAACCGTGGGAGATATGTAAGGGGTTTGACAATTCGGCGGTAATTGGTGACTTTGTTCCGGTCGATCGTTTTCCGGATATTCAGAACATGGATTTTCGGTTAGACATTAACGGAAAGACCGCCCAGCAAGGCAACACCCGTGATATGATATTTCCGGTGGATGCATTGATTGCTTATGTTAGCCGCTTTTTCACGTTGAAGATCGGTGATCTGATTTATACCGGTACTCCGGCAGGCGTAGGTCCGGTGCATATCGGTGAGCATCTGGAAGGGTATATAGGAGATTGTAAGCTCCTGGAATTTAATGTAAGATAAGATAATGAAGAGAAGGATATTTTTGCTTGGCCTCATTTTTTGTTGTCTGGGAATCTGTGCTCAGACGGAGAACTTCACCCGGTTGGATTGGAATGTATTGCGCATTGACAGCGTATTGCCGGTATACACCGAGGTTATTCCGTTAGAGTCCGATTATACACAATACGATTATGAAGTCAAGGTGGAATATCCGCAGTATGAGCCTCTCACCGCTGAGGAAGTGAAGGTGGTGATAGCCCAGGATACTACATTGCAGGAACATCCGATCGTGCAATGTTCGGTCGGGGTGTCCCGTAAGCAAGGTCTGCTTGAGATCAATTTCATACCGGTTGTATGCCGGAATGACCGATATTTTCGTCTGGTAAGCTGTAAAATTGTCATATACAAGACGGTAAAGCCGGTAGCAGCCCGTGCCAAAGCACCGCACAAGAGTGCTCGGGAACGGTATGCCCGCACTTCAGTGCTGTCCCAAGGACGTTGGGTCAAGATTCGTGTGAGCGACGAAGGGGTTTATCAACTGACGCGCTCCGCTTTGTCCGCTATGGGGTTCTCCAATCCTGATAACGTACGGCTTTACGGCTATGGCGGTCATGTGCAGGACGAGGTGATACGTGCCGATACCGATTATGACGATCTGGAAGAAGTTCCTTTATACAAGACGGCCGCCGGCTGGCTTTTTTATGCCAATGGTCTGGTGTCGTGGAACCGGAGCGTCGTCAGCAGCAATACTCCCCGGCATAAAACCAATCCTTATTCTTCTTACGCTTATTATTTTCTCACGGAGGCTGATCGTCCGGCGACGTTCCCACGTGAGGCTTCCTCGCAGAATACGGTTCGTAACGAGCTAACGTCTTTTCCTGATTTTGTGTTGTATGAAAAAGACGAGTATGCCTGGTATACCGGTGGGCGTTCCCTGTTCGAGGCTTATAACTATGCCGATGGCAACTCCCGTACTTATACGCTTCCCGCAGTGAATCCCGTCAGTGCGGAAGGGGGCACACTGCTTGTCGCTTTTACTGCGTCAGCCAACAGTTCCACCCAAGTGACCCCGACGATAAACGGTGTGGCTCAACCTTCTTTTTCTGTGGATAAACTGACCGAGTACAGTAAAGCCATGTCGCAGAGGCGCTCTTATCGTCTGACAACGTTGAACCAAGGAAGCGCCGGTACGGTGGTGAAACTGACGACTACGGCCGGACACAATGCCCGTTTGGATTTCCTGGAATTGTCTTATACCCGTTCGTTGCTTCTGTCGGGGAGCTATCTGGCATTTTCACATAATCGTACAGGGACCAGCCGTTTCAATATCACCCGATCCGGCGGACAGAATGTGAGCGTATGGCGCTTGGGCGAACCGGGTGATCCGGTGACGGAGATAGAAGGGACGCAGAGCGGTTCCGTGTATTCCGTTGTGGTGGATGACGCCACCCGGCGCTATGTGGCTGTAGACGTGAATGCGTCTTTTCCGGCCCCGGAAGTGGTGGGGCAGGTAGCCAATCAGAATCTGCACGGAACCGATACGATTGTCGATATGGTTATCATTGTGCCGGCCAGCGGCAAACTGACTGCCCAAGCCCGGCGCTTGGCCGAGGCTCATGCGCTGAGAGACGGTCTGCATGTACAGGTGGTACGGGCCGATCAGATATACAATGAATTCTCGTCGGGTACTCCCGATGCCACTGCTTATCGTCGTTATATGAAGATGCTTTACGACAGGGCTGAGACGGCAGAGCAGGCACCGCGCTATTTGCTGCTCTTTGGCGATGCCGCCTGGGACAACCGTATGCTGAGTTCGGCTTGGAGAACCTGCCGGCCCGATGACTTCCTGCTTTGTTATGAATCGGAAAACTCCGTAAGCGAGACGAACTGTTACGTGATGGAAGACTACTTCGGATTGCTGGACGACGGAGAAGGTGCGCGGCCTACCTCCGGTGACAAACCCGATCTGGGCATAGGCCGTTTCCCTGTCCGTACGGCGGAAGAAGCCCGCATCATGGTAGATAAGACGCTTGATTATCTGGAAGGGGCTCATGCCGGTCTGTGGAAAAACATTGTCTGCATCATGGGAGATGACGGGGACGTCAAGGAACACATGGATATGGCCGACCAGGTGGCCGACAACATAGAACGTTATAACCCCGAACTGGAAGTGCGTAAGATCATGTGGGATGCCTATCCCCGGGAAAGCAGCACGACGGGCAACCGCTATCCGCTTGCCAAACAAAAGATTTATCAGCAGATAGAAGAAGGAGCTTTGATGATGAACTACACCGGGCACGGCATTACTTATTGTCTTTCGGACGAGCAGGTGATGCGCCTGGATGATTTTCGTGCTTTCTCTTCGCTGCGTATGCCGTTGTGGGTGACGGCGGCCTGCACGGTGATGCCTTTCGACACACAGACAGAGAACATCGGCGAGGCGGCCGTGCTGAATGAGAAAGGTGCTGCCGTGGCTTTCTACGGTACGGCCCGTACGGTATACGCCAATCTCAATTTGCAGATGAACAAGGCTTTTACCCGTTTTCTGTTCGGAAAGGACGACAGGGGCAGGCGCAACCGCCTGGGAGATGCCGTTCGTCTGGCCAAGAATTTTGTAGGCAGCAATATCAATCATCTTCATTATGCCCTGCTTGGCGATCCGGCTTTGGTCATCGGCGCTCCCCTCAATAAAGTGGTGTTGGATAGCATCAACGGTCGGCTTCTGGCGGAAGATGACGTGCCCTGTTCCCTGAAAGCCGGCAGTCTGGTGCGCTTCAGCGGACATATTGCCGATGCAGGCGGTGCGTTGATGGACGGTTTCACCGGTGTACTCTCTTCCCGTCTGTTTGATAAGGAGAGCACGGTAACCTGTCTGAACCAAGCCAAAAAGACGGCGGACGAGAAGCCTTTTACGTTCCAGTCACGCGATAAAGTACTCTTTCATGGCAGCGACTCCGTCCGCAACGGGCGTTTCGACTTTACTTTTGTCGTGCCGGTGGACATCAGCTACAGCAACGAAGGCGGGCGCGTGGTATTTTATGCCGTCAGCGACGACCGTCAGCAGGAGGCCAACGGTTATAGCGAGGAGTTTCTCATCGGTGGCAGCAGCGACGAAATGGCAGCCGACACCGAGGGACCGAGAATCACCGCCTATCTGAATTCCGAGGATTTTCCGTACGGTGGAAAAGTCAATGCCACCCCTTATTTTGTAGCTGCGCTTGAAGACGAAAGCGGAATCAATACGACGAACAACGGTATCGGCCATAATCTGGAACTTGTCATTGACGGGAATCCCAAGACTACCTACAACCTGAACGACTATTATATCAATGAATTCGGTGATTTCCGCCGTGGGACGGTGGCTTTCAGCATTCCCGCACTGGCGCCGGGCGTTCATTCCCTCCAGTTCCGTGCCTGGGATGTACTGAATAATTATTCCACAACGGAGCTGGCCTTTCAGGTGGATCCTTCTCTGCGGCCGCATTTTGCCTCGTTGTCGGTAACGAACAACCCGGCCCGGGAACAGACGACTTTCCTTTTCCGTTACGATCGTCCGGGCAGCACCTGTACGTTCACCATCGAAGTGTTCGATCTAAGCGGTCGCCTGTTGTGGACCCATACGGAGAACGGAGCGAACTCGACGGGGACGTATGCCATACCGTGGAACCTGACTACGGGAGGAGGAATGCCGCTTTCCACGGGTGTCTACCTTTACCGGGCCACGCTGTCATGCGAAGGAAGCAAGGAGGCCACCCAGACGCAAAAATTAGTGATCTCGCGCAATAAATAACCGTAACTTTAGTTTGTATAATAGCATCTATTACGAATGATTCTATGAGAAAATATCTGATAGCGTTCGCCCTGTTGTTGCTTGGAACGGCACAACAGGTGTCAGCCGACGAAAAAGACAAAATGTTCAATCCGGTGAATACGGGGGTTGCGTTTATGGACATTGCTCCCGATGCCCGAGGCGGCGGTATGGGTGACATCGGTGCCGCTACCGAAGCGGATGTAAGTTCGCAGTACTGGAACCCGGCCAAATACCCTTACTGTATCGGGCGTGCCGGTCTGGCTATCAACTACACCCCGTGGCTTCGCCAGATCGTAAACGATATCGACCTGGCCTATATGAGCGGCTTCTATCGGATTGGTGATTATTCGGCTGTCAGTACGTCGTTGCGTTATTTCTCTTTGGGAGAGGTGTCGATGAGCCAGGGAGAAGGGCAGGGAGCGGCCTCCGGTATGACGATCAAACCCTATGAACTGGCTTTCGACGTGGCCTATTCGCGCATGTTGAGTGAGAATTTCTCGGCAGCCGTTGCCCTGCGTTATATTTATTCGGACATTACTTTCGATTATACGGCCGAGGCGAGCGGCGGTTCGGCTTTTGCGGCAGACATCGCCCTTTATTACAACCGCTATGTCATGATGGGCAGCCGGGAATGTAATCTGGCATTTGGTTTGAACATCAGCAATATCGGAAGCAAGATATCTTACGGCGGGGATGATAACGCCGAATTTATCCCTACCAACCTGCGTCTGGGTATGAACTGGCTGATACCGCTGAACGAATATAATAAGCTTTCGATTGCGGCCGATGCCAATAAACTGTTGGTGCCCACTTTCCCCAAACAGGATACGGAGAACGGGGAGACGAACGAGGATTATCAGGCCCGCCTGCAAAAGGATTATTACGACATCTCGCCCATTGCCGGTATCTTCAAGAGTTTTGGCGATGCGCCCAACGGATTCAAGGAGGAGATGCAGGAGATACAGTGGAGCGTGGGTATGGAATATTCCTACAACGACCGCTTCATCCTGCGTGGCGGTTATCACCATGAAAGTGCCAACAAGGGCAACCGGAAGTACTTCACCGTAGGTGCCGGATTCCGTATGAGCGTGTTTTCGCTGGATTGCGGTTACGTGTTCTCCACGGCACAGAGCAACCCGTTGGATCAGACGATGCGCTTCACGTTGGGCTTCGATCTGGACGGTATGAAAGATCTTTTCGGGCGTCGTCGCCGTCGTTAAAAGCATAAAGACAGGCAGAAGATGGGAAAGATCAGAGTAGGATTCGGATTTGATGTGCATCGCCTGGTGGAAGACCGTGCGTTGTGGCTGGGGGGCATCCGGCTGGAGCACACCCGGGGATTGTTGGGGCATAGTGATGCGGATGTGCTGATACATGCCCTTTGCGACGCGTTGCTGGGGGCCGCCAACTTGCGCGATATCGGTTACCATTTCCCCGACACGTCGGAAGAGTTTCATAATGTGGACAGCAAGTTGCTGTTGGCCGAGACGGTGAAACTGCTTGCCGGGAAGGGATTCCGGGTGGGGAATGTAGATGCTACCGTATGTGCCGAGCGCCCCAAGCTGAAAGAGCACATACCGGCCATGCAGGCGTGCCTGGCGCAGGTGATGGGGATAGACGAAGACGACGTGTCCGTAAAGGCCACAACCACAGAACGGTTGGGCTTCACCGGTCGTGAAGAGGGTATATCGGCGTATGCCACCGTACTGATAGAAAAAATATAAGAGAATGCCTTTCCGGGGCAGGGATGTTCCGGCGGGCTGTCAGTGTTTTCATACTCGCTTTTTTATACAAAGAAGGGGCAGACTCCGCAAGGTGCCTGCCCCTTTGTCGTGTGCATCCCGAAAGGTGAAAAACGGGGTGCGCACCGCAATAAAATGTCTTGCTCGCCGCGTTCAATCGTGGTGCTCGCCACTTTTTAACGCGGCGAGCACCACGATTGAACGGAATGGACAATGTTGTAATATGTTGGTTAGTAAATGGTTATAAATAACCTCGGAGACTGTGCTTTGTGATGGAATGGCTTTATTTGCTTCTTACGGTAATCAGCCGCGACGTATCTTCCATGTTCCATTGTCCGATGAACAGCCGGTTGTCCGTTGTGAACAATGCACCAAATCCGTACCGCACATCATTGCGGTATTGTCCGTACCAATAGTCGCCGTTGGCATAGTAATAAATCCCGTAACCGTGTCGTTTGCCCCGATAGATTTCGCCCACGTAACGGTCACCGTTTTTGTAATTCATCGATACGAAAGCATAATCATACATGCCTTTTCCGTCGATCAGCTGTTTTTCGTTCGCTTTGAAAATATATTCCAACCGCCCGGTCGTCAGGCTGTATGTGGCGTAGAAATCATTACTGCCTACGATGGCACTTTCGTTGTTGACGGTGATGCCGAACATGAATTTTCCGTTGCGGTATTGTCCGATACGCTGGCTGCCGTCGTTGTTCATATACGCTCCGTAGCCGTATATCAGGCTCTCCTCGTCGGTTTGGCCGATATATTGGCCGTTGTCCGATGTGGTAAGCCGGCAAGGGTTTCTTGCTACCATGTCCAGGTAGACGTGCTCGAAATCAGCCGGAGCGATCTCGTATTTTTTCAGCGGTGTGTCCTGGGCTTGGCTCCGTAGCAGAGCAACAGCTCCTAAGAACAGAAGTAAGAATCGTTTCATGTATGCGTTTGTCATAAAGTGAGACTCAGAAAAGTGTTTTGTAATATCCCTTGGCTTGTATCTCTTCCCATACCGCCGGGTGCAGACGCCCGTCGTCCCTATACGTTCCCCGGTGGATCTCCTCGCGTATTTCCGTGGAACTGATGTTCAATAAAGGGGTGTCGGCCAGGATTACTCCTGCCGGCAGGGAATCCGTTTTCAAAGGATAGCCGGGACGCGGATAGACGAGTATCTGATGGTGTGCCCGTATCTCTTCCGGTTGATACCAGCGGTCGAAATGAAGCCAGTTGTCGGCGCCGATCACCAGCACGAAGCGCCGTTCGGGGAAATGCTTGCGCAAGGCGGCCAATGTGTTCACCATGAAAGAGGGGCGGGGCAGATGGAATTCAAAATCGCTTACCTTCACCTGCCGGCTCTCTTGTACGGCGAGCCGTGCCAGGTGCAGCCGTGCCTCGTCGTCCAGCAATCCGGCTTGCCGTTTCAACGGGTTCTGCGGGCTGACCATCAGCCAAAGCTCATCCACCCGGCCTTGGCTGCACAACTGTTCGGCTAGGCGGGTGTGCCCGCTGTGAATGGGGTTGAAGGAACCTCCGTAAATACCCGTTACCGTCATGCGTTCCGATGGAAGGGCCGGTTTCGGGTATGCCGGTCGGTTTTGCGCTTGCGCACATACCAGATAAAAAACAGCAGCCCTTGTACCAAGGCCAGGAAGCCCAGTATGAAAGCATAGTCGGGCAGATGGCACAGCAGGCACACGGCGGCCAGTGCCAGACAGCCGGCGCACAAAGCGCCGCTGGTGTACAGGTTGCGGTTGATGGTTTTAGGTGTCATGGGCATTGGGATGTAGATGAACGGAAATGCGGGGGTGCCGCCTTGCGGATTTATGCTTGCAGGAAATTCCTGATGTGTGCCAATGTCTCGTTCATGGCTGTTTCACGGTCTTTGTTGATCACCACGACATCGTATGCCGGGGCGAACGTCAGTTCGTATTCCGCACGGGCGATTCGCTCTTCGATGACGGAGAGCGTGTCCTCCCCTCTGCCGATCAGCCTCTGCCGGAGTTCTTCGATGGAAGGCGGTTCGATAAAGACGCTGAGGGCGCGCGCTCCGAAATATTCCTTGAGGCGGCATCCGCCTTTCACGTCTACGTCGAACACTACGTGCTGTCCGGCTTCCAGTTGCCGTTCCACCTGTTCTTTGAGTGTCCCGTAAAACCGGTCGGTATAGACCTCTTCGTATTCCAGAAACTCGTCGTTGGCAATCCTGCGCTTGAAATCCTCGGGGGTAAGGAAAAAATAATCCACACCGTGCCGTTCCTGTCCGCGTGGCGGGCGGGTGGTGGCACTGATGCTGAAAGCCAGTCCCAGATGCTGCTGCATCAGAAAATTGATGATAGTGCTTTTCCCGCTGCCGCTAGGGGCCGAAAAGATGATGATTTTGCCAGCCATGAGTTACATTACGTTTAGCACTTGTTCTTTGATCTGTTCCAGCTCGTCTTTCATTTTCACCACGATGTTCTGCATCTCGGCCAGATTGCTTTTGCTCCCTGTGGTGTTGATCTCACGGCCCATTTCCTGAGCAATGAATCCCAGCTTCTTGCCCTGTCCGTGTCCGTTGTCCATCGTTTCTTTGAAGTAACGCAGGTGGTTGGCCAGGCGCTGCTTCTCCTCGTTGATGTCCAGTTTCTCTATGTAATAGATCATTTCCTGTTCCAGCCGGTTCTTGTCGTATTCCACTTCCGGTATGGATCGTAGTGCTTCCGTGAGGCGTTGCCGTATTTTCTCCGTGCGGCTCAGCTCGAAAGGTTCGATGCTGGCCAGCAGTGCGCCGATGTTGTCCAGTTTCTCCGTGAACTTCCGGTAGAGAGCTTCGCCTTCCTGGCGGCGGAAATCCGTCAGTTTGCCGATCGCTTCCGCTACGGCATTCCGTGCGGCGGCCCATTCCTCTTCGGTGAGTTCCTGCACCTCGGTGCGCGTCATCACGTCGGGCATCCGTAGCAGGGTGGCGAACCAGTCGGTCGGAACCGGGATGCCGCGCTCGTTGCTGATGGTCTGTATCTGGCGGTAATAATTCTCCAGTACGGCAGCGTTGATGGGAGTGGTGTTCTGCGCCTCGTCTTTTTCTATCCACAGATTGAAATCCACTTTTCCACGCTCCAGCGCTGTAGCGATCATGGCGCGTATTTCCATCTCCTTCTCCCGGTAAGCCGGTGCTATGCGTGTTGACAGATCCAGCGCTTTGCTGTTGAGCGATTTGATTTCGGCTGTGATCTTTTTTCCTTCGAACATGACAGAGGCTTTGCCATATCCGGTCATCGATTGTATCATATTCTTAACAAATATTTTATGCAAAAGTAGAAAAATAATAGGATAAAATTGTAAATTTGCGGAGTTATTGAAAGAAAAAAAGGAAATATGTCTTGTATGTTGCACATCGAGACGAGCACGAAAGTCTGTTCGGTAGCCGTGAGTGAAGACGGGCGGACGATTTTTGAAAAAGCCGATCTCGACGGGCCGTCTCATGCGGTGGCGTTGGGCGTGTTTGTGGAAGAGGCTCTCTCGTTTGCCGATAGTCACGGTATTCCGTTGGATGCCGTGGCAGTCAGTTGCGGACCCGGTTCTTATACGGGGCTGCGCATCGGCGTGTCTATGGCCAAGGGATTGTGCTACGGTCGTAGCCTGCCTTTGTTGTCCGTGTCTACTTTGCAGCTGCTTTGCGTGCCGGTGTTGCTTTATCACGACGAGATTCCCGATGAGGCTTTGTTTGTGCCGATGATCGATGCCCGCCGGATGGAAGTGTATGCTGCCGTCTATGACCGTGCCCTGCGTACGGTAAGGGAAACGCAGGCCGACATCGTGGACGAAAATTCTTATCTGGAATATCTGGAGCGCGGCCCAGTGTATTTCTTCGGCGACGGAGCGGAGAAATGTCGCAAGCAAATTACACATCCCAATGCCTTTTTCCTGGCCGACATTCATCCGATGGCTAACAATATGTTCCCTTTGGCCGAGAAAGCGCTGGCTCGGGGAGAGTATGCCGATGTGGCCTATTTCGAACCCTTTTATCTGAAGGAGTTCGTGGCTTCAAAACCTAAAAAGCTTTTGTAAATGCAATACAACACACAGCGAAAGAAATTGCCTATGCCGGAGTACGGGCGGGGCATACAGAATATGGTGGATTATGCACTGACACTCACCGACAGGAACGAGCGTCAGCGCTGTGCCCGCACGATTGTAGCCATTATGGGAAACATGTTCCCCCAATTGCGGGATGTGCCTGATTTTAAACGCAAACTTTGGGATCATCTGGCGATTATGGCGGATTATAAACTGGATATAGACTATCCCTTTGAGATTACAAAGTCGGAACTGCTGACGTCCAAACCGCAGCCTATGATTTATCCCATGAAGCGCATCCGTTACCGGCACTACGGTTTCTTATTGGAGACCTTGCTGAAGAAACTGAAAGACATGCCCGAAGGGGAGGAGCGGGAGGCGCTCACCCAAATGGTGGCTGACCAGATGAAACGTAGTCTTTTCAATTGGAACAAAGATGCGATGGATGACGATAAGGTGGCGTCGGATGTGGCTGATTATACTGACGGTAAGGTGAGACTGGATCTGGAGCACTTTCGCTTTGCGCCTTTGCAGGGTAAGTTACCCTCTCTTCATGCCTTCCCGACGCGTCAGGTCCGTCGGAACGGGAAGAAAAGAAGTTAATCACATATCCCCCTTTTGCTATGGCTTCATTTATAATAGAAGGCGGTTGCCGTTTGAGCGGCGAGATCACCCCGCAAGGAGCGAAGAACGAAGCCTTGCAGGTGATTTGTGCAACCTTGCTGACCTCCGAACCTGTTGAAATAAAAAATGTTCCGAACATCGCTGATGTGAACAACCAGATACGGTTGTTGCAAGACATTGGTGTGAAGGTGACGAGAAAAGCCCCGGGAAATTATGTCTTTCAGGCCGATGATGTAAATATTGATTATTTGCAAAGCGATGAGTTCCTCAAGCGTTGTTCGGCTTTACGCGGTAGCGTGATGCTGATCGGCCCGCTGGTGGCTCGTTTCGGGACGGCGATGGTGTCCAAGCCCGGAGGCGATAAGATCGGGCGGAGGCGTCTGGACACCCATTTCCTGGGCATCAAGAAGCTGGGGGCTGATTTTCAGTATGATCAGGAACGTGAGGTGTTCGAGATTCACGCCCATCAATTACGTGGCACTTATATGCTGTTGGACGAGGCTTCCGTAACGGGAACAGCCAATATTGTCATGGCGGCCGTACGGGCCAAGGGAACGACAACCATTTATAACGCCGCCTGCGAGCCTTATGTGCAGCAACTCTGTCATTTGCTTAACCGCATGGGCGCCCGTATAAGCGGCATTGCTTCGAATCTGCTTACGATTGTGGGCGTAGAGGCGTTGCACGGAGCGGAACATACCGTTCTGCCCGACATGATCGAAGTCGGCAGTTTCATCGGTATGGCAGCTATGGTGGGCGACGGCATCCGAATCAAGAACGTAGCCTACGATAAACTGGGTATTATTCCTTATACATTCCGAAGGCTGGGGATACAAGTGCTGCACGAGCAGGACGATTTATTCATTCCCCGGCAAAGTCATTACGAGATCGAATCGTTCATCGACGGCTCTTCCATGACCCTCAGCGATGCGCCGTGGCCCGGACTTACGCCCGATCTGCTGAGTGTGTTGCTGGTTGTGTCCACACAGGCAAAAGGTTCGGTACTGATTCATCAGAAAATGTTCGAGAGCCGTTTGTTCTTTGTAGACAAACTGATAGATATGGGCGCACAGATTATTTTGTGCGATCCGCACCGGGCTGTGGTTGTCGGTCATGACAATCAGCTCCCTTTACGAGGCGGACGAATGACTTCGCCGGACATTCGGGCGGGTATAGCCTTGCTGATCGCCGCCATGAGTGCGGAGGGAACCAGTCAGATTCACAATATAGAGCAGATAGACCGGGGATATGAAAATATTGAAGCGCGGTTAAATGCTTTGGGGGCCTGCATAAAACGAGTTGATTGCCAATGATTCGGGAGAGTGAGGTCTACAAGATAGGAGTGCTTACCAAAGCGCACGGTGTGTCGGGTGAGCTGGTCTTTTCATTTACCGACGATGTATTCGATCGGGTGGAGACCGATTATCTGGTGTGTCGGATGGATGGTATTCTGGTTCCGTTCTTTTGGGAGGAATACCGTTTCAAGAGCGATACCGTGGCGCTTATCAAGTTCGAGGGTATCGATTCCGCCGAACAGGCGCGTCGGATGGTGGGCGTGGAAGTCTTTTTCCCCGTAGCACTCGTTGACGAGCCGAGGGAAGGAGCATATACCTGGTCTTATTTCACCGGTTTTCGGGTCGAGGACGCGGATGCCGGTTGGCTGGGTACGGTGGAGCGGGTGAATGAGGACACGTTGAATGTGCTGTTTGAAATCCGCTGTCCCGACGGCAGGGAACTGTTGCTGCCGGCTCACGAGGAATTTATCGTTTCGCTGGATCATAAAGAGAGAACGCTGACCGTGAAAGTGCCCGACGGTCTGCTTGCATTGGACGAATAGACGAATACAATATGGATAATAATAGAAAACAGATTGCGATTCTCGGCTCAACCGGTTCTATCGGTACGCAGGCGTTACAGGTGATCGAGGAGCATCCCGAACAATATGAGGCCTACATCCTTACGGCAAATAACCGTGTGGACTTGCTGATTGAACAGGCATTGAAGTTCCAGCCCTCTGCCGTGGTGATAGCCAATGAGGCGCATTATCCGAAATTGCGGGACGCCCTGGCCGATCAGCCCGTCAAGGTCTATGCAGGGGAGGAAGCCTTGTGCCAGGTGGTGCAGGATGCGCATGTGGATATTGTGCTTACGGCGATGGTCGGTTTCTCCGGTCTGCGTCCGACCATCAGTGCCATCAAGGCCCGTAAGGCAATCGCACTGGCTAATAAAGAAACATTGGTGGTGGCCGGCGAACTGGTCAACCGGCTGGCAGCGGAGCACCGCGTGCCCATCTTGCCGGTCGATTCCGAGCATTCGGCCATATTCCAATGCCTGGCGGGCGAGCGTAGCCCCCTGGAGAAAATCATCCTTACGGCATCGGGCGGTCCGTTTCGTACCTTCACCCGGGAACAACTGTCAGGCGTAACCAAGGAGCAGGCGCTGAAGCATCCGAATTGGGATATGGGAGCGAAGATCACGATCGACTCCGCCTCCATGATGAACAAGGGCTTCGAAGTGATAGAAGCCAAGTGGCTCTTCGGGGTTTCGCCCGAACAGATTCAGGTGGTGGTACATCCGCAGTCGGTGGTACACAGTGCCGTGCAGTTTGCCGACGGAGCGGTGAAGGCGCAGTTGGGCGTTCCCGATATGCGCGTACCCATCCAATACGCATTTTCCTATCCCTTTCGGCTGACCAGCAGTTTTGAGCGCCTGGATCTGTTCAAAACCTCTACGCTGACTTTCGAAGAACCGGATGTGGAACGTTTCAGAAACCTGGCGCTGGCCTATGAGGCTTTGCATCGCGGAGGCAATATGCCCTGTATTGTAAATGCGGCTAATGAAGTGGTGAACCGGGCTTTCCTGGAAGACCGTATCGGCTTTTTGCAGATGAGCGATGTGATAGAAGATACGATGCACCGGACCGCTTTTGTGGCTTCGCCCACACTGGAAGATTACTTGCAGACCGATGCGGAGGCACGTCGTCGGGCCGCTGAGGCTATACGATAGCGACATATATTGATAATCAAGTAAAAAACAATTGTTCATGGATACATTTCTCATTAAAGCCGCCCAACTGGTGCTTTCCCTTTGCATTTTGGTGGCGCTGCACGAAGGCGGGCATTTTTTCTTTTCCAAACTCTTTAAAGTAAAGGTCGAGAAGTTTTACCTGTTCTTTAATCCTTATTTTCATCTGTTCAGTACGAAAGATAAGTGGTTTTCCCGTCTTTTCCCAAAAAGCAAGAACTGGGAAACGGAATACGGTATCGGATGGGTGCCTTTGGGGGGCTATGTGAAAATAGCCGGCATGATAGATGAAAGTATGGATACGGAGCAAATGAAACAGCCCGTCCAGCCTTGGGAGTTTCGTGCCAAACCCGCGTGGCAGCGTCTGTTGATCATGATCGGCGGTGTGCTGGTGAACTTTCTGCTTGCGCTGTTCCTGTACACCATGATCCTGTTTACCTGGGGAAAGGATTCGCTGCCGATGGAGCGTATCACGATGGGCTTTGCCTATAATCAGACGGCGCGTTCCATGGGTTTCCAGGACGGTGACCGCATAGTAAGCGCCGATGGGGAAGCGATTTCCGAATGGAACTACGGTGCTTTGCTGCGCGAGGTGGCAGAGGCGAAAACCGTTACGGTGATGCGTGCCGGCCAGACGGTAACCCTGTCGATGCCCGAAGATATGGACATGCTGAAGCTATCCAAGGAATATCCTCCTTTCCTGGCTCCGATTGTACCGTCGGTCGTTGATTCCGTATTGCCGGCATCTCCTGCCTATGCGGCGGGACTGCGTGCCGGTAGCCGTATTCTGGCTGTGGACGGAAAAACCTTGCATACGTGGAACGAATTTGATGCATTGATGGCGCGTCGCGACGATGTGCTGGCCTCCGGTTGTACGCCGGCCGATAGTGCACGGCTTCGTTCGCTGGAGGTGGTGTTCATTTCCAAAGAAAAGGCACAGCCCGATACCGTAACCCTTTCGCTTACGGCGGATTACCGTTTGGGGATTGTTAAGCAATCTATTTGGGACTACTACGAACCGCTGCACACGGAATACGGGCTGTTGGCCAGCATTCCGGCCGGTGTGAAGCACGGATTGGATGTGCTGGCCGGTTATGTACGCGATCTGAAATACCTGTTCTCGGCAGAGGGCGCCAAGAGTGTGGGCAGTTTCGGTACGATCGGCAGTATCTTCCCGGCATCGTGGAACTGGCAAGGATTCTGGGAAATCACGGCATTCCTTAGCATTATGCTGGCCTTTATGAACATCCTTCCCATTCCGGCCCTCGACGGAGGCCATGTGCTTTTCCTGATACTGGAGATGGCTACCGGCCGGCAGCCCAGCGAGAAAATGCTGGAACGTGCACAAGTGGTCGGTATGGCTCTGCTGTTGGGTCTGATGCTACTGGCTGTGTTCAACGATATAGTGAAATTCGTGTTTTAAGACAAAGGATATACGGATAAGCATTCGTTCGGGTGGTTCTCTTGATTTATGTCAAGAAAACCACCCGATGGTTTAGAATCCTGCTTCGAAGCTTGCGGAAAGAAATGTTTGTATGTTACCTTTGCCCGAAAAGATACAGGGTTAGTTATTCAACCGGTGTTCGGTGCATGTCGGATAGGGTATCGGCAGATACGGATCGGGATGGGTAAGGAAAAAGATAGGTAATGATGGATACACAGACGTGTTTTGTGACTGGAATTGTGGTTTTGGCTACGGTAATGAGTATATGTATGCTGACAAGATTTACCGGCGACGGTGAATGCTAAACGGTCCGGTCGAGGAAAGAAAATGAAAAGGTCTACACCATTTTTGAAAAAGGTGTAGACCTTTTTTATTTTTGCTGTACACCTAATTCAGAAAAGGTGTACACCTTTTTGCCCTTTGTTCAAGAAGATCATGAAAAAAGTGGCTGAATAAGTGTAGATTTAACGCTCAAGATAAAATACGGTATAGCTCTTTTTCTTATCTTTGTAACCTGTTGTAAACTTAGATATAAGGTCGCTATGAAAATAAAGAACAGACATTTTCGATGGATGAGATGTGGATTGTTGTGTTTGCTGTGGCTCATGGCAAGTCATTTGTGTGCACAGACCTATTCGTTGGCACAGGCTGTGGAAAAGGCCGATTATTACCTGGCCCATAGTCGGAGCGGACAGAAAGAAGAGTTTCGAAGACAGACCGAACGGGCGCGGGCCTATCTGTCGGCCACCGACAACCAAATGATGCAGAAAGCTGCCGAAGAATTGGTAAAACATATCCAGGCTTACGTGCTGGAAGCCGAACCGACGGACGGGATTGCTTTCGACCTGACGTTTTTATTGAAGAGTGCGTCTATGGACGGCACGGCTGAAGGATGGTCGGTTACGCCGACACTGAACTACGGTGAGGCAGAGTTCTACGATCAGACTTTTGATTTCTACCAGATGCTGTCGGACATGCGGCCGGGAGTTTACCGCTTCAATGTGACGGGGTTCCATCGCAACGGAAAATATAATTACGGAATTGCAAGCGAAGCCAACGCCGGTTGCGTGGTATACGGTAACGGGATGGAGCTGCCCATGCTTACACTCTACGCCACAGCCGATGCGGCCCAGTTCAATCAAACCGGAGGATATGCCAATAACATGGCTGAGGCCCAGACTATCTTTAATAAGGGATATTATGTCGATAATGCGTTGCTCTTTTACCAGGACGAGACGGGTGAGATGACCGTAGGTATCCGCAACCGTAACACACGCAGTGCCAACTGGACCTGTTTCCGGGGATTTACGTTGGAATATATGGGGCGTACGGAGGGCGAACGGCTGGCCGGAGTATTCCGTCTGGCTTCGAAGAGTTATCAGACGGGCGGATCCGTAGTACCCGGCGAGAAAGCCAGCCAAAACACGGTTCTGTATCATACTTCCTCGCTGTCCACTTTGGGAAAAAGCAATTTCTGGTATGTATATGAGAAAGGAAAACATACATACGCCCTGAAAAATGCCGGAACCGGCCAATGGATTACGTACGACGGACAACGGACGGACGGGAGCTATGTGCGACGTTATGTGTCGCTTACCGACGAGGCGGTAGGCGACAGCTCGTTGTGGACGATGACCTGGAACAGCGACGGTGCTCTGGTTCTGCGTAGTGTGAAGTTGCCGGCACACTTGTTCGATCTGCGTGTGAACAGTTGGGTGGTGGGTACCTATAGTAACACGGGGGCGGCTGCTACCAACCAGAAATTTGCTTTGTATGATGCGGCGGGCAATCTGATAACCGATTTGAGCGATGCTTTATTTCGGAGAGGAATGGCCTCGTTGCAGATAAACGGGCGCGAACCGCTGTTCGACCGTATGAACGAGACTTATTTGTATACGATCCCTGATGAAGCGATGCAGAAAAACCGGTTTACTGCCGATATTTCCTATTTGCTGAATGCGGGGTATGAAAAGCTGACGATAGACGGAACGCCGGTGGAAACGGGAGCCACTTACACGTTTACCGATGTGGCGTATGGAAAAGAATATGTTTTGGGGCTGATGCTTTCCGACGGTGAAACGTGTGAGGAACGGCTCACCTTCACATCGTTGCCGATCGTGCATATCAACGGCAGTTTCAGCAGTGAGTACAGCCAGGCGACGATCCGCGTGGACGATCCCGAAGCGGTTGGCGAAGATACGCTTATCCGTTCGCGTATCCGGTGGAGAGGGGCCACGACCCGTTATCGTAATAAAAAGCAATATGCCGTGAAACTGTATACGCCGGACGGGGTGTCGACCGACGTATCCTTCTTCGGTTTGCGTTCGGACAATAACTGGATATTGGACGGGCTGGTGATTGACAAAGCACGTATGCGCAACCGTGTTGTCACCGATCTGTGGAACGATTTCGCCATGAAACCGTACTATTTCTCCAAAGAACCGGAAGCCCATACCGGTACGCGCGGGCATTTTGTGGAACTGATGCTCAACGGGCAGTATGCAGGTATTTATTGTATGACCGAGAAACTGGACCGCAAGCAGATGAAGCTGAAGAAGTACGACGAGACCAAAGCAGGCACGGACGCGGCGATACGAGGAGAGTTGTACAAAGCCTCCGACTGGAGTTATTCCGTGTTCATGGGACACAATTCCGACGTGAATTATTATCCGCGCACCCATCCCACCGCATTCAACAACCGTTCGGAGACGTGGGACGGTTACGAAGTGAAGTACCCGGACCTGGGAGACGGGCAGCCTGTGGACTGGGCCGAACTGTATGAAGCCGTGGATTTCGTGTGTACATCTTCGGATGAAGATTTTGCCGCACGGGTGGGATCTTATTTTGATATGCCGGTCATGATTGACTATTATATCCTGATGGAAACGATTTTGAGTGCGGACAATCATGGCAAGAATATGTATTGGGGGGTGCATAACCGAAACAAGAGTGTCATGCTGACCCCGGCTCTGTGGGACCTGGATTCGACTTGCGGTCGCAGATGGGATGCAAGTGAGGTGCGGGCCGATCAGGACTATACCACTTATATTACCAAAAGCGAGCATGGCGACTTCAATCTTTTCCGCCGGTTAAAAGCCTGCAACGTGGACAATTTTAACGAAGCGGTCCGCTATCGATACAAGGAATTGCGGAAGGGAGCCTTGCATACAGACAGTATTCTGGGGCGGTTCTATGCCTATAAGGAGCTTTTCGACCGCAGCGGAGCCGCCGGAAGGGAAGAGCGTCGGTGGACCAATACGGACATTGGTACGATCAATTTTGACGATGAGATGAAGTATCTCACGAATTGGTTCCACACACGTATGAATTATCTGGATGACGCCTGGGACATCGCTTCATTGCCCGATCCCGTTCCCGACGGGGTGATGGCCGTGAACCCGGACGGAGAGGCCGGACTGAAAGCCTATGGAGAAGCCGGTACCTTGGTAGTGGAGCTTGCTGTTCCGCAAACGGTAACGGTGTGTACGCTGGGAGGAAAAGTGCTGTATCGTGAGCGGGTGGAAGCCGGAAAAACGCGCGTGGGCCGTTTGCCGAAAGGCGTTTATCTGGTGAATCATAATAAGGTGGCTATACATTGATAGGTTGCGGACTGTTTCTTTTATCCCTCCCGTGCCGGGCAGTGGACGAAAGAAACAGTCGTTTCCGTCCTTTTGTAAACAGAAAAACTGCATACGATGAACGAAGGAATGCCGAAAGATCCGGCCATGTTGATGAGCTTTGTCAATATGAAACTGCGTGATTATTATCCGACACTGGATGCGATGTGTGATGATATGGAGGTGGACAAAGCCGAGTTGGAGCAATATCTAGCTGCGGCAGGATTTACATACAATCCTGCCGCAAACAAGTTCTGGTAAAGAAATAAAGAAGCTTTTTAGTTGATGTCCTTGCTGTCTATTTCGATTTTTCGCAGATAGAATTTTACTTTGGCGCATATCTCGTCAAACTGTTGACGGAGGTGGTACACTTTGTTTTTCTGATCGTAGTACTCCTGGTTGCGCCCGCGATTGTCGCGGTTCTGCAATATCGCTAGTTTTTCTTGTTCGGCTTGCAGTTGTTTGTCTATCAGTGCCAATGTGTCTTGGGCCTCGCAAAGTTCGATACTGTCCATGACGACAATGCCTACGCTGCGGGTCTTTAAGGCTTTCGGCCAAGTGCGACGCATGGATTCTACGGTATCCCGGGCTGCTGCATATTCCTTTTGTTGCAGCAGGGTGCGGGCCATGTCCAGCATTCGGGTAGCCTGTATTTCGGGATCGGCCTCACCGGACGAACAGGCGGTTCCGGCCAAAGCAAGCAGAAGCAGGGGCAATATATTCTTCATGTACCGATTTGTTAAGATTTTCTGCGGGCAAAAATACCATTTTTTGCCGTATATAGCGTATGCGGAGGATAAAAAAATCGTAATTTTGTGCCGATTTTATGATACATTAATATAGAATGAGAAGACTGACCCGTGCCGATCTGGCAGATTTATTGGATAAGAAGATTTTTCATAGGATAGGCGATACAGCCGATGAACTGGGACTGGAATGTTATGTCGTTGGCGGATACGTGAGAGATTTGTTTTTGGAACGGCCTTCGAAAGACATTGATGTGGTAGTGGTTGGCAGTGGTATTCGGTTGGCCGAAGCCTTGGGACAGCGCTTGGGGCGTGGGGCCCACGTAAGTGTTTTCCGTAATTTCGGTACGGCGCAGTTGAAATATCACGGTATGGAAGTGGAGTTCGTGGGAGCCCGTAAAGAGAGTTACAGCCACGATTCCCGAAAGCCGGTGGTAGAGGACGGTACGCTGGAAGATGATCAGAACCGCAGGGATTTCACCATTAACGCATTGGCTGTTTGTCTGAACAAGGCGCGCTTTGGCGAACTGGTGGACCCTTTCGACGGTGTCTGGGATATGGAAGACCGCATTATCTGTACGCCGCTCGATCCTGATGTTACGTTTAGCGATGACCCGCTTCGCATGATGCGTTGCATTCGGTTTGCCGCTCAGTTGAATTTCTACATTGAGGAAGAAACATTTCGGGCTTTGGAGCGTAACAAAGAGCGTATCCGCATTATCTCGAGGGAGCGCATTGCCGACGAGTTGAACAAGATAATGCTGACGGCTACGCCTTCGAAAGGGTTTGTAGAGCTTTCGCGGTGCGGGCTTCTGCCGCTCATCTTTCCCGAACTGGCTGCGCTTGAAGGCGTGGAGACCCTGAATGGAAAAGGACATAAGGACAACTTCTATCATACGCTTGAAGTGCTGGACAACGTGAGCCGGCAGAGTGACAATCTGTGGCTGCGCTGGGCGGCTTTGCTACATGATATCGGAAAACCACGCAGCAAACGCTTTGAGCCCCATATCGGATGGACATTTCATAATCATAATTTCATCGGGGAAAAAATGGTCCCTGAGATCTTCCGAAAGATGAAGCTTCCGATGAATGAGAAGATGAAATACGTGCAGAAACTGGTCGGCCTGCACATGCGTCCGATTGTGATTGCAGACGATGAGGTGACGGATTCGGCCGTGCGCCGCCTGCTGTTCGAAGCGGGAGATGATATAGGGGATCTGATGTTGTTGTGTGAGGCGGATATTACCTCGAAGAACGAACTCCGCAAAAAACGTTTTTTGAATAATTTTCAGATCGTAAGGCAGAAACTGGTAGATCTGGAAGCGCGCGACCGTATTCGGAATTTCCAGCCTCCGGTGAAAGGAGAGGAGATAATGAAAGTGTTCGGTTTGGAACCCAGTTACGAAGTCGGTAAGCTGAAAACGGCCATTAAAGACGCTATCCTAGACGGGGTTATACCCAATGAATACGAGGCGGCTTACCGCTTTATGCTGGAGGAGGGGAAGAAGATGGGGCTGGTCCCCGTAGCCGGATGAGATCCTTACCCGTAGTGTGATGATTAGCCAAGCGCCGTCTCTGAAGTAAGAGACGGCGCTTGGTGTTTGTAACTTTGATAACCTGTAATTGGATTCGGCACGTCTAAAGACCGTTATCTCGTCAGGGAGAATTTCAGGTTAAAACCGAAATCCTGTGTGATGGTAGGATAAGCGCTCGACGACAACAAAGGCTGGTTGCGCTGACGGTCGTAGTACAGACTTAAGGTCACGTAACGGCTCATGGTATAGTCTGCGCTGAACGAAGTCTTCACCGCCTTGTTGCCACTGGTGGCTTCGGAAAGACCTGTTTGTATGTTGCGGTTAATGGCATTCTGGTTGCGCAGGGAAAAATCAAAACGCATGTTCAGGTCGTGGCTGAAAGTACTTTTCCTTTTTTGACTGCGGTTGGCATTGTTCGTTTTGTTGGTTGATTCCGATGTTGTACGCTGCTTCGCCGCTCCGCGTTTTTTCCGTCCGCCGAACAAAGAAGACACCTTGAAATCGTTGATCTTATATCCCCATCCGAACACCAGGTCGTTGCTGCCGCTCTCGTTGAGTTGGGCCGATGTCATGCTGAGTGTCAGCACACGTGTTTTTCGGTATTCCATCTTCAAGGTCATGTTGTTGCTCAACGTGACGTTCATGCCGATAAGCGGCGAGAAAGCTTCGTTGATGGAAACGGTGCTGATGTCGTACATGCTGCTGGGGACAAACGAGCCGGTGACGGTATTCTCCATGAAGCCGAGGTCACCCATGTACTCCACCCAACTGCTGTAGGTATTGTAGGCGCCGACGGAGTAGATGCTCTTGTAGGCGTGCGACAGCGTGACACTCTTGAAATGGTCGCGGAGCCAGGGAAGTTTACCCAATCCCTTATAAGATACGTTCCAGTTAGGCAGCATCTTCATCAGAGACGGGAAAATGTGGAGCGGTGACTTGGAGGCGTTACCGCCGGTATAGGCAGCCAGGAATGCCGGTATCATTACATCCGCCGAATAGGGATCTACAGTTCCGTTTTCCGGGTCGAACGAACCGTGCAGACCGGTGCCCGCCGGATAGTCGGCTCCCAGGTATTGGACTTCCACGCGTTGCCGGAAAGTGCTCAGATAGCTCTGGAAACGGGTGAATGTTTTACTGCTGTAACCGTTGTCGGCATTGCCGCTGCCTTCAAAAGCCGAGCCGATGGAGATGATCGTCATGTTGAAACTTCCGGTTTGTGTGGTAGGCGATCCGGCATACATATATTGTATGCTTTTGCTTTTGTTCACCGTGCGACTTGCATTCAGATCTATTTTCAGATCGGGCACAGGCTCAAGGGTTGCTTTGATTTGCAGGTCTTCGGCCAGATTGGTGGTAGCCGGTGTGCTGATGCTGTCGTTGTTAAGCAACCAGCCGTTGCGATTGGCTTTGTCGATGTAACCGTCACCGATGAAGCCGAAGGCGAAATCCAGTCCGGGCTTCAGTCCGCCTTCTCCGGTGCGCTGCCCGAGCATGTCTCCCACGTTAGGCAGGAAGCCGGGAAGCGACATGGCATACGTGTTGCGGTAGCTGATGCTGACGTTGCGGAGCATCATCAGGAAACGCGTTGCACCTTGCAGGTATGGATACCATGATTTGTCTTCGGCTTTTGGAAGAGCAATGACGTTGATACGCAGTTTGGTTGTATCCAGATTGAGAATTTGTATCTTGTTCTCGTCCAGTTTCTTGAACTTGACCGGATATTTTTTTCCGGTTCCCGTTACAGCCGTCACGCGTATCTTTTTACTTTTCTGGTTGTGTGTGACGGTGACGGTCGTATCCGGTTTCAATGTAATCTCCTGGGCAAATCCTTTGAACAGACTGTTAGGAACTTTCTGGTTCGATACACCTTTGGCATTGGTTTGTGAGCCGTCGGTCGGTTTGTCGCCGGTTTGTCCGTCGGCGGTTGCAGCGGGAGCGTTTTTGCTGTTCTCGGCAGCTTGTGCTTTTTGTTTTTCCCTTTCCTGCATTCGCTTCTCGTTCTTTTTCTTGGTGGCGTTGGCTCTTTTTCCGCTGGCCGTAAACCGTTTGTTGGCCTCTTTAAGAAAAGCGGAATGATTGTATAGTGTTTCCAGATTGAAGCGCCCGTTTAAATTGACGGTGCGCTGCGAATTGACGGTATTTCCCAAAGGCGTACCGTCGTCCAGGTTTGTGCCCCGGTTCCAGCCATAGTTGGAGTTGAACGTCCCGTCTGCCGTAATCCAGTCGAAACAGGGCAGCTTGTTGATAGGCACTTTATATGAGGCCGAGAATGTCTGTTGGTAGTCGAGCGGTGTTCCCCATCCCTTGATACTATGCCGCACGGAATCTTTCCACGCATCGTAACGGTCGGCATACAAGTCTTTGTTTACCGGCATATAAGGCTCTTCGATTTCGGCATGGGTGGCCGATGTGAAAGTAAAGTGCAGCGCCTTGGTAAGGTCCCAACGCAAACTGAAATCGCGGTTCCACAGAAATTCCTGTGAGAATGACAGAGGCAGTGAGTTGGGGTTGTCCAGATTGTCCATATCCCGTTCCTGCAATTCGTAGTAGTTACGGGTAATATCCGTGTTGAAGGCAATGTTTTGCGGTAGATAGTTGAAGTTTTGTTCTTTGATGAGTGTAAGCCATTTGCTCTTGCTCTTGATACGTTTCTTGAAAGGCTCGAATGGCTTGTAGTTAGGTGAGTAACTATAGTTCATGCTGCCGCGCCAATTGTCTTCCGATTCCCAAGCTGTGGTTTCACCTGCTTTGTAGGTACGGCTATGAGAGTAGCTGAAAGAGAAATTAGCCGGGTCGTAGGGCATCGGATGACGGGGTGTAGCTATGTTTACCTTTACATTGCTCAGACTGAAATTCTTGTTAATCGTTCGGGTGGTCGTCAAGTCGGTCAACGAATCTTTTTCCTGACTGGATGTGCAGGCATCCAGGGCCTCCTTCAGTAGCATGTCCGTATCCAGGGGATTGTATTTGGGCTTGACGGTCTCTTTGCTGTATGAGTAATACAAGGGGGCGCTGACTTTGGCTTTTTCCGGCAACAGTTTGCCCAACTCCAGATTGGTGGTGATACTGTAGTCGTAAGTGTCTTCGTTGTTGCGTTCGCTGACGGTCTGCTCGATGCCGCCGAAGCCTGCCGTTTCCACATGCCCTGTCATGTTCACGCTACCTAAGTCTGACAGTTGGATGTTCAGATTGCCTTGGGCCGCCCATCCGCCGTCGTTGCTGAACTCTTGCAGACGCAGTTCGTTGACCCATACTTCGACGGACTTCACGGCGCGTGCATTGTTTCTGATACCGATCATAATCGTTTTCACTTCCCCGAGTGTCGGATTTCCCATAATACTCATTTTGTTGTTCGGGCGGTTTGGGTCGTACTGGGAATAAAGTGTGTTCAAGTTGATACGTCCGATGCTTTTTTCTGTGTTCCGGCTTTTTTTCAGTCCGGTAAGCAGATCCAGATCTATGTCCAGCATGTTCTCTTCCGGCCATACGGCCTGACAGCCCAAGGCGGAGTAAGTGTCGTAGAGGCCCGGAGGCGTCAGTTTCAAGGGAATTTCATATTCATAGAAATTGTTCTTGTAGTCCGAACCCAGGCGGATGAATACACTGGTCTCGCCGTCCAGCAACTCCGTGATGTTCTCACTCAGGGCATTTGCATGTACGAACATCTGCAAATGCTTGTACTGGCGCATGTCGTAAAAACAGTTCTTGTATACGGCGCGGGCATCGCCCGTAGCCAGGTTTTTGGCGGTGAGCGAAAGAGCCTGTTCGTTGGCTTCGGTCAGTTGTGCCTGCTGGGGATCGCTCACCCGGCTGATACCCGGGGGCAGTACGTAGTTTACCGGTGTTTTGTCGTTGTTCTCTTCTATATTGACTGCCGATACATCCAGTGTGCCGCTGGTGGCCGGTGCCTGACCTGCATACAGGCTTTGTTCGTAGGAACGCCAGTCGGCATGCACCAGATCAAGTGTGGCAAAGCGAAGGATAACCGGTTCTTCGAACCCCGTCAGGAAAATGCGCGCAAAGCGGATGCTGGTGAAATCATTGATATTGCCCACCCGCTTCTGGTACTCTTCGAGCGGGATACGGAACTGATACCAGTTTACCTCTTCGGTCAGTCCGTTGCGTAGTTTCACACTTGTGGTACGTTTGTCCACGATATGATTGCGTCCCACCACGAAATCCGTAGGGCGCACACTTACATGATATTGAAAATATCTCTCGTATTCGTTCAGGGTATAATCCTGGTTAATGTCCTCCACGTCGGGCGTGGTTTTATAGGCTGTCTCATACGATTCCGGCGATTGGTCGGCGGAGCATGAGTTCCCTTCGGGCATATTGATACGCTTGTATCGGTCGAGAATGCTTTTCTGCAACCGGTCGTAGTCCGTACCCCGGTAATAATGATAATCATCGTTGGCCGGGTCGGCTACGAGCGAATCGTATACGGCGGGGTTCACCTTGCCCTGCACCTCCTGAAGAAAGCGCTGGTAAGCGCCGTAGGTGCGTTCTTCCGTACTGCTGAGGCCGTTGAGACCTACATCCTGTTTCTCCCGTGCTCCTCCCTGATTGTTGAAAGCGTAGGTTACGCTGTTGGTGTTGGGCACACGTCCCCATGCCGTTTCGGTATAGTAGGCCGGATTGCCGTCGATCGGCATTCCGCTTTCGTAGAATTTCTTGCCGTCGTGCAGAATGTCTTCGCTTACTTCCCCCAGGTTGATATAGAAGTCTCCGCCGTAGTTGCCGGCCTTGTCGCGGGTGTAGATGAACGGGTCGAGCATCCAGAATTCTATATATTCGATATTGGCGGCTTCGAAATCGTTGTTATCCAGTTTGCGCATCATGCCTCCCCAGTGTGCTGCCGGGTTTAGCAGCCGTCCGTTTGCATCCAGATTCGGATTCAGGTTGTAAGCCCCGCGTTCGCTGGGGTAGTAAGCCAGGTTGAGAACGGGCAGGGCATTGGCGGCTGTGTAGCTGTTTTGTGACTTCTGCGGGTAAAGTTCCCGTTCGTACACTTCCCGTACATAATGGTTGGAGAGCTGGTTCAGATCGCTTTTGATGTGCCCCGGTGTGAGCGTGGAGCTGCGTCGCGTAAAAATGGGGTCTATATAGTACCAGCTGAGCAGTGCGCGGTTGTAGCCCGCGCGTACATCATCTATCAGTTTGCTTTCGGGAAATTCGGAGGGTACACTCGACATCATCCAGCTGACAGGCTGTGAGATACTGATACGGCTCTTGGTGTTTTCAAAATCGTCCATATACGACGCCGAGCCTTGCACCTTTCGGTTTTGTCCGGCGATGAGTTGGGCAAATTCGCCCGTGAAGTTGATCTGTGACGGGGCCGTGCAATTGACGAACGGTATTTTGTCCAGCATATTTGTCAGCCATTGGCTCTCCCGTTTCCAGGACAGGTTAAGGCCCCACAATGTGTTGCGGAGCGGTTCGTATCCCATGCTTACTTTGGTGGTTTGAGGCTGTTCGTTCAGGAACATGAACGTACCTCCCAACGTCAGGTTTTTCGAGAAAGCATATTCCATATTGACCCCCATCATCGTTTTGCGTTGCATGGCATAGGTATCGTTGCTTTCCAGGCTGGCATTGATTTTAGTGCCGGCGTCCAGAATGCTTTGGTTGATGATGGTGACACGTCCCATGGAATAGTCAACCAGATAGTCGGTGTTTTCGGTCAGGGTGACGCCGCCGGCCGTAACAACCACCGAACCCGGTGCGATGTTGGTGGCTCCGAGGTCGATTTCCGAACCCTTGTTGCCTTTGTATTGGCCTGTCAGCAGGAATTTGTCTTTTTCGGCTATCTGTTTGGCTACGGTCTTGGTGGAGTCGTACAGCGCGTCGAAACAGTATTTGTCCGCCAGGGCGGGATCATTGATGTATTGGCGCAGATGGCTGCCGAACGGCTCTACTACCGGGAAGATGATGCGTCCTTTGCTGATGGTGTATCCCTCCACATAGTCGAACTGGCCGTTCGGATTCGGGCGGTTGTTGGCGTCGAGCCGGTCCAGGTTCATGATGCGGAGCAGCGGGGTGTTTTTCAGCCTTTCTTCGGGCAGATACGTAAGGTACACGCCGGCAGAATCGCTTTGGTATTTGATGTCGAGCCGGAATTTTTCGCGTTGTGTGCTGTTGGCTCCCAGGTTGTATACGTTGCGCATCATCAAGTCCCAGTTGCCCATCTGCGGGGAGTTGGCCGTATTCTTCAATGTTTTTACAAACAGAGACGAGGCATTGTCGGTAATGTCCGAGGCAAATTCGCCCACTTGGTAGGTCGTTCCGTTGTATGTGTATTCGAAAGCCACGGCCAGAACCTCGTCCGTTTGCAGTTCAAAATTAAGTGACACGTAGCCAAGTGCCGTATTTAGGGTGTATTCGGTGGATGATAGTTTGCGGGCACTTTGCAGCTTTTCATAATCCGTGGCCCCTTCGAAGCCCGGAATGGCGTCCAGTACGGCTGTAACCTGATTGATGTTTCGGGCATCGGGATATTGGTTCACGATGGTGTTGTAGAGCGTATTGGCTTTATTGCTCGGCACTTGTACGCTACCGCTGGTCCAGAGGGGATTGCTGATGCGGCTGGATTCACCCAGATCGGTGAATCCCACTAGGTTGCGGTTGCTTTCCGTGTTCCCTGTTTTGTTGGTGACCCATAGCTCCACCCGTTTGATGGTGACACCCGAAGTGATGTTGGGCAGGTTCCGCATGTTCTTGTCGTAGTTGTCGCGAAAGAAATGGGCCAGGAAGAAGTGCCGGTTCTCTTCGTAGCTGGTGGCTGAAAACTCGTAAGGATTCATTTGGTTGCCGCCTTTGGAGGACACACTGCGCGAAGCCGATTTCTTTTGGGCGACAACGGTTTGCAGGGTCAGTTTGCCGAATTGCAGGTCGGTGCGTAATCCGAAGAGCGACGATGCGCCGTGTATGAGCGACGAATTACTGGGGAGCGATACATTGCCCGCTTCTATCAGTTTGATGATTTCGTCTTCTTTACCGTCGTATTTCAGTTTGAGGTTCTGCGTGTCGAAGTCGAAGGTGGCATCGGTGTTGTAATTCAGATTCATGTTCACCTTGTCACCGACCTTTCCGTTTACGCTCAGGTTGATTTTCTCGTCAAAGTCGAAGCCGAACGTCTTTCTCCGGCTCTCCGCCAGACTGGGGTTGTTGATCTTTTTTGTGTTGGCTCCTATTTTCAGTTCGGCCGATCCCTGTGTCTTGATACTTACACCGCCGGGGCCGAAAATCTTTTCAGCCGGTCCCAGTCCGAATTTCATGTCGGTGAAGTCGAATTTGCTTTTACCTGCGTTTTGAAAGTTTTCTTCGTTTTTTTTACGGTAGTAGCTTTGCAGGGAGCGTTGCAGGCTCCAAGCCTGATATTCTTCGGGCGTCATCAGCAGGGGAGCGTTCAGGTAGCTGTCGCCGATTTTGGTACCTACGGTGTAATATCCGGTCTTTTCGTCGTACTCCGTTTCCGTTTTCAGATTTTCGGGATCGCGAAGGTCGGTGGGGCGTTGTTTCAGATCGTCTTCGTTGCGGGGGGCCGTGCGTTTCACGGTGTAGCGCGGCTTGTTCAGCGTGTCGGCCGGTTCCGGTTTCGGATACGCATGTTTGCCGGATGCGGTGGAGGGCATCGTGGCTGTTTCGGGTCGTTTCGGTCCGAACAGTCCGCCGGCCCGGTCCGAACCGGCCAATGCGTTCACACTCACGGCCAGCCCCAGCAGATATATGATTTTCAGTGTAAGGTTCTTCATGGATGTTACCGTTCCGCCGTAGGAGCGGAAGATGAGTTAGAGTTGTTTGAGAGCCAGTTTGATGACACGTTCTACCGGAGCGTCGGGTTCTTCTTTGAGAATGGCCGTCACGACTTTCTGTGACGGTGCGGGGGAGAAACCCAGCATGGTGAGGGCCGAAACGGCTTCTTCCATCACCTCGGAACGGGGCGTTGTTATCGTCTGTGTTCCGCCGTCCGCCGTTTCTATGCCGATGGCGGCTATTTTGTCTTTCAAGTCAACGATGATACGTTGGGCGGTCTTCAGCCCGATTCCTTTCACGCTTTTCAGCAGTTTGTCGTTGCCGGAGCCGATTACATTGCACAATTCTCCCGGTGTGAGAGCCGACAGAATCATGCGGGCGGTGTTGCCTCCGATGCCCGACACGCTTACCAGCAGCAGAAACAGCGAGCGCTCTTGCCGCGAGGCAAAGCCGAACAACTGGTAGGTGTCCTCACGGATGACTTCGTGTACATAAAGTTTGACTTCTTTTTTGCCTTGAACGGCCGAATAAGTGTTGAGCGATATACTGAGACCGTATCCCACGCCGTTGCAGTCCACTACTGCCTGCGCCGGAGTCAGTTCGGCCAAAGAGCCTCGTATGTATTCTATCATGACGGATCGATTGTATGCTTGTTTCGAATAGAAACGTCCGATGCGCCCCTTTTATTGTACGTGCGCGTAAATAATCTGTGCGTGCCGTTCGTGACGGTAGTCTTTTAGATGTCTTTTGTAGTAATATTATCGAACGTGTTACTATTTACTGTGCCGCTTTTCTTCGAGGAGTAAGCGCGTTAAAAACAGTTCCGAGACCTTCGGACTTTCCGTTGGGGAGCATTCTTGAAAGGGGCCGGCATCCCGTCTTCGTGTGGTGCGCATCAGGTTTCATTGCGGTGCGCATCGCATGAAGACGGGATGCGCACCGCAAAAGGACTGTTTTCTGGATAAATTCTCTTTCTTGAACGGATAAAGAGACAACCGGATACTTGCGGGATAAGATCTCTGCAAGCATCCGGTTGCCGGCTGTCAGGCTTCCGCTTCAAGGCGGGGCGCCCTTAAAGCGGTATGTATCCGTCGGTTCTCCCTTTTGTTTGGGGGAAAAGAACGTCCGGTAGTGCCTTTCTTGTGTGTTTTGATTGGAAATATATTTTACAAATTGACATTGTTTCTGTAAATGGTATTTGAATGGGGCGGATGTACAAATATACAACCTTTTCCCCGTTTCTCCAAATCAGGCTATTTCAGGTAAGCCGCCAGCGGACTTTTGATCGCTTTCAAGCCTTTGGCCACGCTTCGGGCGTTCAGCTGTGCCCCTTTCAGCGAGGTGTGCGTATGGTCGTGGTTATAGTAAGCGGCGGTTTTCCTGGCTCCTTTTCGGTCCAGGAAGTCCGCAGTGATGTTATGTACGTCCACCAGTTGCACACCCGTCTCCTCGGCCACTTCGCGATACCACTTGCCGTACGTGTCGTTGCGGCGTTCGATGTGTCCGTCGGTCCATTCGTTGCGCGGGGTGAGCGATACGAGGATAGGCGTCCCGCCTTTCTCGCGCACGTCGTCGATGAATTTTTTCAAATACCAGCCGAAAGAATAGATCACTTCGTTGCGTATATTCCGGTCTGTCTTTACACGGTAAACATGACTGGTGTCGGCTGTGCAGGCGATTACTCCGCGCGCTTTGCCCCGGTCGATGTCGCCGATGTCGTTGTGCCCGAATTGTATCAGCACAAAGTCGCCCGGTTGGATGCTGTTATATACCCGTTCCCAGCGCCCTTCCTCCAGATAGGTGCGTGTGCTGCGTCCCGCCTTGGCTTCGTTGTCTACGATGATTTTGTTCTCGTCGAAGATGGTAGCCGCCTGACTGCCCCAGCCCCACATGCCGTCGGGGTTCTTGTCTTCGTTTTTCACCGTGGAATCGCCCGTAATGAATACTACCGGTTTGCCGCCGGTGCGTTTCACACCCGTCTGCGGGAGTGTCACGTTCACCAGGCATCGTTGCAGTCCGGCCAGGTCGGGATGGGTGGAGGCAGCCAGTCCTTCGGCTGCGGAGCGGGCGTTCATCCGTGCTCCGAACTCACTGGTATGTATGCGGTCCAGATAGAAATGATAGTCGGTTTTCCAGGCCGAATAATGCTCCAGCTTGGTGGCGGACAACTCGTTCAGATCGATAAACGGTACGCCTTGTTCTTCGGCCACTTGCATGGCCCATAACCCGAATGTCTCGTTCACGCGGGCGATACGTTTCGGGTCTCCTTTGTCTCGGGCGTTGCGCGGAGTGAGCGACATCAGGATGGGTTTGGCGCCCAGTGCCTTGCATTCCTGCACGAAGCGCCGCATATATTCGCCGTAGCTGTACACCGTGTCGCGCAGTCCTGTCTCTTTAATCGTCACAATCAGCGAGTCCGTATGACTGATTCCTCGAATACTGGAACGTGCCCGGCCGCTGTCGAACGGACCGTTGTCGTTGTGTCCCAGTTCGATGATGACGTAGTCGCCCGGACGGATGCCCTGCTTTACGGCCGGCCACAGCCGCTTGTAGAAAGTGCGGCTGCTTGTGCCGCCCAGTGCGTGGTTTTCTACCGTAATTTTATGAGGATCGAAAAACTCGTGGGCAAAGAATCCCCAGCCCCATTGACCGTTGTCACCGTTGCCTTTCGTGCCGGTGCGCATGGTAGAGTTTCCCACTAAAAACAACACGGGGTTCGTTCCCCGGCGCGACGAACCGGCCACCGGGCGGGCCGTGGCGGCTTGTTCCAGGCTGTCGAGGGTCAGGTCGGTCACCTGATTTACGTCCTCCATCGGTTTGAAATCTTTCCGGTCTTGGGCCGGCAGCATGCCGAAACTCATGCAGAGCCCGGCCAGTGCAAACAGTTTTCTCATGGTGTTTTGGTTAAAACCTCAAATTCGCAGCCAATCCGTTTGCTCGAACCGATTTAATTGTTACGCGT
>ERZ778515.199-NODE-199-length-52916-cov-17.936834_pt1 | contig 52916 bp, 52 predicted proteins | sample MGYA00510343_ERZ778515 | MGnify/ENA primary metagenome ERZ778515 (study PRJEB29527, sample SAMN07138965) | mouse gut metagenome | material: feces | host: mouse | place: China:Nanjing | collected 2016-01-25 ...
TTTTAGAGTTTAGAATCATTGCAGAACCTAGTTTGTAGGCGAGGTGGGAGTGGATACGCAAGAGAGCACTCTGCAATAGTTTCGAATTTAATTCAGCTCTAGCTTTCAACTCTTGATATTCATTGACAAAAGTATAAATATGTGAAGTGTTATGCACTCCCCTTTTTCCGCCTTTTAACACTTGATTGTTAAAGAAATTTGTCTCTTTTGCATTACTTGGGAGATAGATTTTATTCCTACGCACAAGCAGAGCGTGTGCATTATCTGCCCTTTCATAAATAAAAAGTGCGCGGGAAAGATGCACCCTTATACTTTTTGATTAAAATACTCCAAATCGCTTGGTCGTGAGAATTTCGGACAAACTCCTTTTTGTTGGGCAGTTTTGAGGGTTCATCGGTTACAAAATCATAATGTTTATCAAAAATTTCCATCCATTCAGAGATGATTTTAAGAGTCTTTTTGCTTTTCTTTAAAAAAATCATTCCGCTACCAAATTGCCCAGAGTTTAAAAACTCCTCATTATTAGTTAAATCAAAATATGCCAGAGTATCGCCCTTTTGCCATTTCTTTTCTACTTCATCAAACTGCAATCCTACAATTTCTTTTTGATTGGTCTTTTCTAACATCTCTATCAGCTCCCCTCTCTTAGAAGAGCAAAACTCAAATCCAATATCCAAGAAAACAAGCAAATCTCCCTCTTTGATTTGCTCTAATGCCATTAAAATAACTTTGGGTTTCCAACACCAATACCCAAAACCACGAGAATAAGAAAGTCCATTCAATTTTTTAGAATAACCTGTGTTATAGTGAAAAACTTCACCATTTTTTGAATCCACATAAAATTTATCCCTAAATTTCTCTTTAAAAACAAGCGGCAAAGAACATTCACTATAAATAAAAATATCCTCAAAAATATTCATTTCTTCAGCTTCTTGCTTAAATCTACAAGCACTAATTCCAAGCCTCGTGTCTGCAAAGCTGACCAGATAAACTTTTTGCATTTTTTTCCTTATTAATTTAAAAAATATAATAAATAAAATTTATTAAAAATCTTGCATTTTTATTTTTGCTAGCTCATAATCCTCTGGAATCCCAATATCAATAAAAAAATCTTCAAAGACTCTTGCGCTAGCTTTTAATTCCTTGAAATGATTTTGCAAAAAAGATTCAAAAGAAAATTTATTTTCCAAAGAAAAACCTTCAAACAAGCTTTTATCTACGAGATAAACCCCACCATTGATGAATCCCTCTTGCCTAAACTCTTTCTCTTTAAAGGCTTCAATGCGTCCCTTTTGATTGATTTCTACACAACCATATCTCTCAAAGTTTTTCATCTTTTTTAACCCTAAGCAAATCTTGCTTCCCTCCTCAAACTTTAAATTACTTAGACAAACATCAAAATAAGTATCTCCATTAAGCACAAAAAGAGGATTCCTATTTGCTAACTCCAAAGCCTGTTTTATCGCTCCACCTGTGCCCAAAGGCTCTTTTTCAATGCTATATAAAATCTCCAAACCCAAAAAGTTATCTTGGAAATATTCTTGGATAGCCTCATACCGGTAAGAAACACTAAGAATCACACTGCAAACCCCTTGATATTTGAGGTATTTTAAAATATATTCCAAAAAGGGTTTTTCGCCAATAGGAGCCATAGGCTTTGGAATCTCTTTAATGACTGCTTTAAGCCTTGTCCCGAATCCTCCTGCCAACACGATTGCTTGCATTAATTTGCAAATCCTTTGCCAAAGAGTTGCTCCTCTACAATGGCGCAGAGAATATGTCCGATGAGAATATGGGATTCTTGAATGCGCGGTGTCGTATTTGATGGCACTTTAATACAAATATCGCAAAGCTCTTGCATAGCTCCTCCACTTTCCCCGCTCAATCCCACACTAAAAATTCCCTTATTTTTGCAAACCTTTAAGGCTTCTAAGATATTTTTACTATTCCCACTTGTAGAGATTCCAATAAACAAATCTCCTTTGACGCCATTTGCTTCTAGTTGCCTTGCAAAAATCTTTTCATAGCCATAATCATTCCCTATGGCAGTGAGTATGCTAGTATCTGTCGTCAATGCGATAGAAGGAATCCCTGGTCTATCAAAATAAAATCTACTCACAAATTCTCCCGCAATATGTTGCGCATCTGCTGCGCTTCCGCCATTTCCTGCTATAAGGGTTTTATTTCCATTTTTATAAACTTCTATACATTTTAATCCCGCCTGCTTAATTTGTTGCAATAAAGATTCGTTACCCAAAATTTTTTGTTTTGTTGCAATGGAATCTGCGATTTGATTTTTTACATAGACTTCTAAACTATCCAAGATTTTGCTCCCTCTTTAGTAAAATTAAACTCTTCAACATAGCCTTGCTCTTGATTTAGCAGTTTAATTAATTCGTATTTCTTAGTAGGATCTACCATAAAAAACATAAACCCTCCTGCCCCAGCTCCGCTTGTTTTACCGCTATAAGCTCCATTATCAATAGCCAAATTGTAGATTCTATCTAACTCATCATTACTGACAATTTCAGAAATAATTTTCTTGCTTTGCCAAGACTTACCTAATATCTTAGCTAGAGATTTAAAATCCCCTTTAAGCAAAGCTTCTTTCATATTGCTTGCGTCTTGTTTAATAGCGTGCATTGCCGCGAGAGATTTTTCATCTCCAAGTTTTCCCTTTTTATGCTCCTCTATATCTTTTGCTTCTCGCGTGATGTTTGTAAAATAAAGCACAATTTGTTCTTCTAATTCACTCATAATCCAATTTTTTATCCGCAAAGGATTGACAATCACGCGTTTATCGGCGTAAAACTCCATAAAGTTAAACCCACCAAAAGTTGCAGCATATTGGTCTTGCGCTCCGCCAACAATCCCCAAATCCTCTCTTTCTATTTCATAGGCAAGTTTAGCAATGTCGTATTCTCCTAGCGGTAAATGCAGCCATTCCACAAAAGTCTTGATAACACCTACTACCAAAGTAGAGCTTCCTCCAAGCCCGCTCCCACTTGGCACATCAGAATAAGTTGTAAGCTCAAAACTTAGCGGTTTATGGATAAAATCTTTCACAAGGCGATTGTAAATGCTTTTATAAATATCCATTTCCCCATCAAGCTCTAAAACTTCTGCACTCTTACATTCACTTCTTGCATTTGTATCGGGAGAAACAAATGTAATTCTGCTATTGTCTGTAACCTTAAGTGTGCAATGAATATATTTTGAAATCGTCGCATTCAGCACAAATCCTGTGTATTTATCACAATACAGATTAATGTCTGTCCCTCCCCCTGCAAGCCCAAGCCTCAAAGGCGTCATACTTCTGATGATTTTCATCTTTTTACCTATTTAATGGGATTCTGCCACTAGAGATTTCCTTTCTCCAATGATTCAATAAATCTTCAAACATTTTCCTAGCTGGAATCTCGGGCTTCCAATCAATAAAACTTTTGATTTTTGTATTATCAAACATTTGATAATCTGCGTCAATTGGGCGAAATCTCTCACTATCTGCTTGCACTTGAATATCTTTCCTTGTGCTAAAGCTCAAAAGAATCTCAATCACTTCAGGCAATTTAAAGGCTTCTTCTCCTGCGATATTAAAAGCCTCTCCATAAGGCACTTTGCCCTTTTCGCTTGCCAAACTCAAGAGATAATACGCCCGAATCGCGTCTCTGCAATCTTGAAAAGTGCGTGTGCTCTCAAGATTCCCTACCTTGATAATTGGCTCTTGATAGCCTGCTTCAATCAGTGCAATTTGCTTTGCTACTGTGCTTTCAAAAAACACATCACTGCGTCTTGGACCGCTATGCGTCCCCATACGCGTTACAAAGGTGCGGATTCCATAAGCTTCTCCATAGAATCTCCCCAAATAATCTGTGCCGATTTTGCTAATACTATAAGGGCTCGCCCCGTGAAATGGTGTTTCCTCATTAAGGCGCACGCTAACTTTCGCCCTACCATAAACCTCACTTGAAGAGCAAATATGCACCACTGGGTCATAATCTTCTTTTTGCTTTAAGATTCTAATATTTTCTAGGATATTCGCTGTGCCGATAATGTTTGTTTGCAAAGTCTCAAGTGGAATCTCAAACGAAGTTTTAGGAAAACTTTGTGCCGCTAAATGAAAAATAAAATCAGGCTTCTTGCTTTCAAAAAGCTTCTGCAAACTAGAATAATCATTCAAATCCGCGTAAAATACGCTGATTCTATCTTTTTTGTTAATCCTATCGCTTAGATGATAGATATTCTCCATACTCTCTTGCCAACGCATTAAACCGATAATTTCATAGTCGGTATTCTCTAGCAAGAAATCCGCCATTTGCGAACCAACTTGCCCTGTAAATCCTGTAATAAGCACTTGTTTTTTCATTATTACTCCTTAAAAATCATCATTGTCTGATTGCATTTTGCTTCAAATACCAATCATAAAGCATTGAGATTCCAGATTCTAAGCTGATTTGATACTTCCACCCGAAATTCTCTAGTTTAGAACAATCGGGTAATTTTCTAAATGTTCCATCGGGCTTAGAAGTATCAAAGAAAAATTCACCCTTAAAGCCGACAATCTTTGCAATCAGTTCTGCTAACTCTCTGATAGAAACATCACTTCCATAACCTATATTGATATGTGTATTTTTGATTTCTTTTTCATTGTTGTGTAAATCCTTAAAATCCACATTTTCCATTACAAATACACAAGCGTCTGCCATATCTGTATTGTGTAAAAACTCTCGTCTTGGATTACCGCTTCCCCAAATCTCCACTTTATTGTCAAAGATTCCAAATCTTGCGCAATATTCTTTTGCTTGATTAAAGTTTGCAACATTTGTGGCTGTAATAAGTGCTTGTTCTTTATTCTCACTCAAAAGCTTTGCCAAGTGCATTTTACGGATAAATGCGGGCAAAACATGGCAATTTTCTAAATTAAAATTATCGTTTGCGCCATAAATTCCTGTGGGCATTACACCGATGAAATTCGTGCCATATTGCAGATTATAAGCCTCACACATTTTAAGTCCTGCAATTTTTGCGATTGCATAAGGCTCATTGGTGTATTCTAACTCACTTGTGAGTAAATATTCCTCTTTGATGGGTTGGGGAGAATTTTTGGGATAAATACAAGTCGTGCCTAAAAATAAAAGCTTTTGAACTCCGCTTAAATAGGCACTATGGATTACATTATTTTGAATCATCAAGTTTTCATAAATAAAATTTGCTCTATAAGTATTGTTTGCGATAATCCCGCCCACTCTTGCAGCGCACAAAAACACATATTCTGGTTTCTCTTTTTTAAAAAACTCCTCTACTTCCCTTTGTCTTGTCAAATCCAACTCTTTGTGCGTTCTTAAAACAAAGTTTTGGTAACCTTTTTGTTTAAGATTTTCAAGGATTGCACTGCCTGTCAAACCCTTATGCCCTGCGATATAAATTTTAGAATCCTTACGCACAGCACACCTCCAAAGCTCTATAATTATGAGCATTTGTAGAATCCCTAGCACAAACATTTGCGATTCCAAATCTTGTAATACAGGCTTTCGTAGTGCCAACTCTTGCAAGGGCAAAGGATTTATCATCTAAAAGCCCCCCCCCCCCCGCACTCTTGATACCATTCATACATCATTGTAATTCCTTGTCTTAAGTTAATTTTTGGCTGCCAACCTAAAGATTGAATCCTAGAAATATCCATCAATCTATCCATTGTGCTATCGGGCTTTTCTGTATTGAATCTCAATTCACCCTTAAAACCTACGATTTCTTTTATCATCAACGCCACTTCTTTAATCATATAATCCACGCCTGTGCCAACATTAATATGCGTGTTTTTGACAAATTTTTCACCTTTATGCAAGTCTTTAAAATCCACATTTTCCATTACAAAGATACTTGCATCGGCTAAATCAAAGCTATGCAAAAACTCGCGTCTTACTTTGCCACTTCCCCAAATCTCCACGCTTTCCTTTGAGATTCCAAACTTTTGGCAAAACACCTCCGCCTCTTGCAAGCTTTTCACTCCTATATCCTCACAAAGTGCCTTTTGCTCCCCTAGCTCTAAAAGCCTAGCTAAGTGAAACTTACGCAACAATGCAGGTAAAACTCTTGATTTGGCAAAATCAAAATTCGCCCTTGTGCCATAGAGATTATTGAGCGCTAAACACAAAAAATTCGTGTCATATTGCAGATTATACGATTCACAAAGCAAAACTCCTGCAATCTTTGCCACTCCAAAGGAGGTCGCACCCCATTCAAGCCCACCATCAAAAAGATATTCTTCTTTTAAAGGATTCTTTGCATTTTCTGGATACATATAGCCTGAACCATAGCAAATAAGCTTTTTGACGCCATTTAAATAAGAACTATGGATAATGTTATTTTGTATCATTGTATTAACATACAAAAAATCCGCCCTCTGCGCGACATTCGCCGCTCCACAAGGTAACACCGCACACAAAAATACATACTCTGGTTTTTCTTGTTTAAAAAACTCCTCCACTGCCTCTTGATTGCTCAAATCAAGCTCTTGATGTGTTCTTGTGATGAGATTCTTAAAGCCTCTTTGCTCCAAAACCCCCACTAAAGCACTTCCCGCCGTGCCTCTATGCCCCGCAATATAAATCTTAGAATCTTTTTGCATTTAGTTTCCTTTTGCCGCTAGAATGTCTCTCTGCGACAAAATAGGATTCTTGACTTTCCAATCTACACCGATTCTCTCATCATTCCACGCATAAGTAAATTGGTCAGGAGCGTCCAAATATTCACCCTCATAGGCAAGCTTGTAGTAATACACCGCCTCTTTGGACAAAATACAATGCGCATTCCCCATATTAGGTGGAAGCAAAATCAACTTTTGATTCTGTGGGGAGATATTCCAACTCTCCCATTGCAAATAAGTAGGGCTATCCTTTCTACAATCTACTGCTACTTGCTGCACTTCTCCATACACACAAGTTACAAGCTTGTAAGTTTTAATATCTCCGTGGATTCCACGCAAGACATTCAAATGAGAATTGATGAATTTATCGTGTTTAAATTGCAAGCCTTTTGGCACAAGATTCCCTAAATGCTCCTGCGTAAAACCCGTCCAAATCTCGCCTCTTAAATCTTTAAACTTATTGGGTGTGATAATATAAACACCTTTTATTTTTGTGCTTTCTTGAATGTCAAATTCCATTGCCATTGCATCTCCTTAATATAATTTTAATCTTGACACACACTCTATCATTGCAAGAATCACTTGCGATTCGTGGCAATCCAGAATCTAAAGCCTTACCAAAGTGTTTGCGATGGAATCTCATTTCCTTTTCCCCCTAAACTCTTTCTTTAACTTACGCACTTCTTGAAAAAATTGCAAATAAGCAAAGATTCGCCCCCCCCCCGCACAGAATTAGTAGTAATGAGTGCTTTACCTAATTTATAAGTAAAGCATTCTTTTTCTTTTAAAGCTTGCTTGTAATCTGTATAGGATTCTAAAGGAGGAAGTTTTAAGCTAGGATTCTTTGCAACTCTTGCTTCATAATCTGCAATTTCTTTTCTATGTGTTTCTTTGATAAAACTAAGAACATAAGGCATTCGTATATATCCCCAAAGACTTTTAGAGTTTAGAATCATTGCAGAACCTAGTTTGTAGGCTAAATGATTGTGGATTCTGTGTTTGGCTTTTATGAGATTTGGCTGCAATGCAACAAGTCGTTTTTCAAAAATCGCATTAGCGTATTGCTCTAAACCCCTTTGATACACTTTAGGATTCCACTGAAAACTATATCGCCAAGCCCCTCGTATCATCTCATTAAGTTCTTTTGTCTGTTCTACAAGTGCGGGAAGATAGATTTTATTGCGATTATAAAGCACACTATAATTTTGGTCCAACCATTTTTCATAAGGATAATTTTTGATTTTGTATTTTTTATTTAGCACACTCTATACGCTTTGGTCGTGGCGATTCTCTCTAAAATATGGTAGGTTTGGAATCGTAGATGGGCTATCATCAATGAGTTCAAAATGCTTTTCAAAGGCTTCAAGCCATTCCTTTATAATCTGAATCGTTTTTTGTGTTTTCTTGAGTAGCACAATCCCTGCCGCGCATTGTCCAGATTCTAAAAATTCTTGATTCTCTAGCAATCCAAAATGTGCAAGCAAGTCTGCCTTGTTCCAACATTTTTCAGGATAATTCGTAATACACCCCATAATCTCATTTGCCTCTATATCACTAAAGAGTTCCTGCATTGTCTCTTTGGCTTTTGCATTAAACTCAAACCCAATATCACAATAAAGGAGCAAATCTCCCTCTTGAATTTGCTCTAATGCCATTAAAATCACTCGGGGCTTCCAACACCAATACCCAAACCCGCGCGTGGATATCCTCTCACCTCTTACATTAGTCGTATAAAATTTATCCTTGAAATATTCCACAAACTCTAAGGGCAAGCTTGCTTCTGTGTAGATAAAAATATTATCAAACACCCCCAAAGATTCCGCTTGTTGTTTAAAGCGACAGATAGAGATTCCAAGCCTTGTATCTCCAAAGCTAACTAAATAGGCTTTTTGCCCCCCCCCCCCCGCAGAACTACATTAGACATTATTTCTCCTTTATATATTCTAAGCCAAGATTGTGGCGAAATTTAATAAAATGAAAACTAGATTGCAAGTTAGCTCCTTTATGATAGGAGCAAAACAATCTTTTCCTTAACTTACTTTAATTTTTCTTTGAGCAACTCATTCACTTTTGCAGGATTCACACCCTTTGCACTTTTCATCACTTGCCCAACAAAGAATCCCAAAAGCTTATCCTTGCCGCTTTTATACTCGGCGACTTTATCAACATTTGCATTCAAAACTTCCTCAATCACTGCTAAAATCGCTCCATCATCACTCACTTGCTCCAAGCCCATTTCCACAATGAGTTTATCCACATCTCCCCCGTGATTCTGCACTAGCACATCAAGGATTTCTTTCGCACTTTTTCCGCTAATTTTTCCCTCATCAATGCGTTTAACCAAAGTCGCTAGTGTAGCAGAATCCACACCACAATTTTGCAGATTATTCTCGCCTTTTAATCGCCCTAGAAGCTCTGTGGTTAGCCAAGTAACCGCACCTTTAGCACTCGCACCTAAGCGTAGCATATCCTCAAAATACAATGCCATTTCAAGCTCACCTGTTAGCACACTTGCATCACTTGCTTTAATGCCAAACTCCCGCACATATCTTGCGCGTTTTTCATCAGGCATTTCTGGAATCTCTCTCCCCTCTGCCATTAAGGCTTCATCAATAAATACAGGCAATAAATCCGGATCTGGAAAATAACGATAATCCGCCGCTTCCTCTTTGCCACGCATAGAACGCGTTGTGCCTTTTGCGGTGTCAAAGAGTCGCGTTTCTTGCACAACCTCCTTATCATATTTACCATCTTCCCACGCTTCAATTTGTCTTTCTACTTCGTATTCAATTGCTTTTTGGATAAACTTAAAAGAATTAAGATTCTTAATTTCTACGCGCGTGTAAAGATTGGAATCCCCTTTGGGACGAATGGAAACATTCGCATCACAGCGGAAACTCCCCTCCTGCATATTCGCATCAGAAATTCCCAAAAATCGCACAATAGAATGCAACTTCTTAAGATAAGCAATTGCCTCATCGCTGCTCCGCATATCCGGCTCACTGACGATTTCCAAAAGCGGAGTGCAAGCACGATTCAAATCTACTTTAGAATAATGGCTTTCGTGAATATTTTTACCTGCGTCCTCCTCCATATGCGCACGCGTTACACCAATGATTTTTTTTTCTCCATTGACTTCAATCTCAATTTCTCCTCGCCCTACGATTGGAATCTCAAACTGACTGATTTGATAGGCTTTGGGTAAATCCGGATAAAAATAATTTTTACGCGCAAAAACAGAATTTTGATTAATTTTCGCATTAATGGCTACGCCAAAAGAAATTGCTTTTTTCACAACCTCACGATTCAACACTGGTAATGCGCCGGGCAATCCTAAGCAAGTAGGACAAACATTTTTGTTCGGCTCTTCGCCAAAACTCGTTGCACAAGCACAAAAAATCTTTGTTTTAGTATTTAGCTGGACATGCACTTCAAGCCCAATGATAGTTTCATAAGCACTCATTCAATTAACCTTATTGTTAAATTCGTGTGCATTTTATCGTGTTTTGCTTTAAAAAGGATTGATAAAAAAAGGAAAGAATCTTAAGAAAATAGAGTAAAGTAAAAGTGGCCGGGAGAGAGGGATTCGAACCCCCGGAGGTATGACCCTCAACGGTTTTCAAGACCGCCGCTATCGACCACTCAGCCATCTCCCGAAACAATTTAAAATTAAAATGGAGGCGACACCCAGATTCGAACTGGGGAATCAAGGCTTTGCAGGCCCATGCCTTACCGCTTGGCTATGTCGCCATTCGTGGTGCCCGAGGCCGGACTTGAACCGGCATGGACGCAATGTCCGAGGGATTTTAAGTCCCTTGTGTCTACCATTTCACCACCCGGGCTATTCAATATAAAGCTACTTTTATGATTAAAAATGGAGCGGGAGACGGGGATCGAACCCGCGGCCCCAACCTTGGCAAGGTTATGCTCTACCACTGAGCTACTCCCGCATAAAAGTGAGAGCAAAATTATAGCGACGCTTTTAAAAAAAATCAAGATATTTTAGAAAAAAATGATAAAATTGCAAAATTGGTTGAATAATTATCATTTACAAAACAACAAGGAATCACAATGAAACAAAACCTTTCCATTTTATCCAAATGCTTTGGAGTCTTAATTTTATGTCTTAGAATAGAGACTATGGCTTTAGATTTCACTTATCAAACTTTCCTTATCCCTACCGCGCAAGCCAAAATATTAAATCAAGCCACAGATAAAACCTCTTCCAATCCCCAAACCCTACTTTTTGTTGCCAATTCCAAAGAGGGAATTCTTTATGCTGGCAATCAGGATTTAGGTCGCTGCACACCTTTGTTGCAAGACAAACTAGAATCGCAAAATGAACCTATCACTCTAAAAGAGGGGATACTTGAATGTAAAAATCTAGCCTTAAAGGTTGAAAATGGCGCAATCCTAGGTGCGCTAACCGCTACACAAAACTTTAGACTAAACCTCAAGCTGATAGATTCTATGGTTTTGCGACAACAAGAAATAACCTACCAATATCCAAAAAACTCTAAACAAGCCAAAAATGCCTTAATCTCTACGCAATTTCATTGTTCCAACGATTCAAAAACACAAAAAATCTTGCAATCTGTGTATCAAGAATCTTTTGATTGCAAAAACGCCAAAGAGGTATTTTTGAAAAATTCACAAGATTCCATACAAAACTACTTTAAAGAAATGCTACAAACAAACGACAAAGAAAAAGTGGCGAAAGGAATAGAAAAATACCTACAAACTTCGCCATTTGAAGAATACAAGGGAGAATCTTTATATTATTTTGATAACAATCTACTTGTATTTCTTAAAAGCAATTATCTTTACACAGGAGGCGCACACGGAATCTCTAGCAAATGGGGCGTCATTGTATCTAAAGAAAAGGGAATCCTTCCTCTAAACACAATATTGGATTCCAATAATGGAGAGCTAAAAAGCCTTTTGTGGCAGGAATACCAAAATTATCTCAAAAGCGTGAAAGCAGAAGCCTTTGTGGATTTTGAATCCTTTAGGGTTTCAGATGTTATTTTGTTGGATTATGATTCTTTTGTTTTTCTCTATCAACCTTATGAAATTATGCCCTATGCCTATGGCATTGTTGAGCTTAGAATTCCACTAGAGCAAATGGGGAAATTTGGTAATTTTGCCAAAACACCGCTAGAATCTTTGTTCGTAAAATAATGTAAATAAATTTGCTATAATAAGCATCATTAAGGCAAGGAAATAAAATGAAATGGATTTTGTTTAGCTTATGGATTGGACTTTGTTTAGGATTTCTTGGGTGCGAAAAGCAAGAACATCAAGCAATTCAAGACTCCATAGAACAAAAACAAGAAATCTTAGAAAATCTTGTGCTAAAAAGCAACGATGACACAGAACTGATTGTCAATCAAAAACTACCAAAAAATCAAAGTAACTTTAAAAACATTGAACCAAAAAAAGAAAATATTTTTAAAAATCTCATCATTACTTCTCACCATGAAAATCTCAAAGTTTTACTATTTTTCACGACTTGGTGCGACCCTTGCAAAGGCATTTTGCCTCATTTAGAAAACCTCAAAAAACAATTTGATAACCAAATTGCACTCTATGGAATCCCAGTGGATGATTTGGTGGGTGAAGTAGAAAATTTCAAAGGTATAATGCAGGTTTTTAGCGAAGAAAATAAAGTTGAAATACCTATGATTTTGGATGAAAACCGCACGAAACTCTTTAACGCACTTGGTGGGCTTGAAGGCGTGCCGCTGATTGCTTTATACGATAAAGACGGAAAATATATTATCCATTATCTAGGCGCGATTCCAGAGGAAATGATTGAATTTGACCTCTCACAAAATCTAGCAAAAATAAAGGCACAATAATGCTTGGAATATTCAAAAAAACCCTGCAAAAAACTACACAAAATATTCGTGATTTGCTTCCAAAAACTCATAAAAAGCTTGACAAGGAAACATTAGAGGAAATCCTAATTGCAACTGATATGGATTATGAACTCATTGAAATGATATTAAGCCCACTTGGCGAGCAAATCAGCCGCAATGAGCTTGAAGTCGCTCTACTTAGGCTTTTCCGCAAGGAAAGCTATTATGATAAAGTGCAAGCTAAAATCATAGAAGAAAAACCTTGTGTAAATCTCATCGTGGGCGTCAATGGCGCGGGTAAAACTACAACAATCGCCAAACTAGCTCATCTCTATCAAAAACAAGGCAAAAGTGTGATTCTAGGTGCGGGGGATACTTTTAGAGCCGCCGCAATTGAACAACTTAAGCTATGGGGAGAGAAATTGAATCTCCCTGTCATTGCGTCCAAAATCGGACACGACCCCTCTGCAGTTGCCTTTGATACGATTACTTCCGCGGTTGCAAAAAACCTAGATATAGCCCTGATTGATACAGCGGGGAGATTGCACAATCAAAGCAATCTGCAGCAAGAATTACAAAAAATTATGCGTATTTGTGATAAGGCAAAATCGGGTGCTCCACACCAAAAAATTCTTATTTTAGACGGCACTCAAGGCACTTCTAGCCTAGAACAAGCAAAAGTATTTAGCCAAACATTAGGCGGGATAGATGGTGTGATTATCACCAAATTAGATGGCACGAGCAAGGGCGGAGCGATTTTTAGTATCCTCTATACTTTACGCGTCCCTATTTTGTATATTGGCATAGGCGAAAAAGCAGAAGATTTAATTGTTTTTGACGAAGAAGAATACATCGCGACGATTTTAGATTCTATCTTTGAAAGCTAGATTCCAAAACTTTAGCAAGTTTTCCACAATTCTTTCAAATCAAATCACAAAGGTTGCAAAATGGCAAAGAAAAAAGCGCAAATTTTTGAATGTCAGCATTGTGGATTCCAAAGCTCAAAATGGCTCGGAAAATGCTCTAATTGCGGAGCTTGGGAAAGTTTCTTGGAGCTTAAAACAGAACAAATTGAGGTATTAAAGGCAACTTCATCTCCTCTTAGCACCACCAAAGTTACGCCAATTACAGAAGTGCAAGAAGAGGAATTTGTGCGCTTTAGTAGTGGAGAATCAGAGCTAGATATTGTGCTTGGGGGAGGAATCGTGCTTGGGGGAATGTATTTAGTCGGCGGAAGTCCGGGCGTTGGAAAATCTACGCTTTTGTTAAAAATCTCAAGCAATCTAGCCAAAATGGGCAAACAAATCCTCTATGTCAGCGGGGAAGAAAGTGCTTCACAAATCAAACTACGGGCGGAGCGATTAAATGCAGTTTGCGAAAATCTTTTTTTGCTCAATGCAATCAAGCTAGAGGAGATTTTAGGCACGATTTATGCCAATGAACACTCTTATTCTATGGTTGTAATAGATAGTATTCAAACGCTTTATAGTGAGAATATCAGCTCTAGTCCCGGGAGTGTTTCGCAAGTGCGTGAGGTAACTTTTGAGCTTATGCGCCTTGCTAAAGAGCGTGGAATCTGCGTGTTTATCATTGGGCACATTACCAAAGATGGCGCGATTGCAGGACCTAGAATCTTAGAACATATGGTGGATTGCGTGCTCTATTTTGAGGGAGATTCTAGCCGTGAATTCCGATTTTTAAGGGGATTTAAAAACCGCTTTGGCAACACTAGCGAAATTGGAATCTTTGAAATGAAAAGCAATGGTCTAGTTGGAGCAAAAGAGGCTTCCAAGATTTTCTTTAGTCAAAAGACTTCTGCACCCGGAAGTGCATTAAGTGTCGTAATGGAGGGTTCTCGCTCACTTGTTTTAGAGGTGCAAGCATTGGTGAGCGACTGCGCTTATGGTATGCCTAAACGCTCTTCTACGGGATTTGATTCCAATCGTCTCAATATGATTTTGGCTCTATTGGAGCGAAAATTAGAGATTCCGCTGAATCGCTACGATGTTTTTATCAATATCACCGGTGGAATCAAGATTTTGGAAACTGCGGCAGACTTAGCAGTCGTAGCAGCAATTCTCTCTAGTTTCCGCAACCGCCCTCTCTCTAATGGAAGCATATTTTTGGGTGAAGTCAGCCTTGTAGGAGACATTAGAGATGTTCCCAATGTAGAAGCAAGACTCAAAGAAGCATTATCTCTTGGAATCTCTAATGCGATTCTACCCAAAAAACCCGCGCAAAAAATCAATATCAAATGTTTTGAAGTGCAAGAAGTTACAAAAATCATTGATTGGATGTAGAGATTCCACCTTTTGCAACTCTTTATTTTTTCTAGATTAGAAAATTAGTTTTAAAATTTACTTATAATTTACGCCCTTGTGTTCTTTTGTGCCTTTACGGCAATCTATAATGTTAATCTCGTTTTAAAGATTCCATTGCAAAAGCAGAATCCCTGCTATTCCTTATGCACATTAAGCGCAGAGAAACTCTGACTTGTCGGCATTATCTCTAATGTATTCACATTGATATGTTTTGGTAAGGTAGCAACCCAATAAACCGCTTGAGCAATATCCTGTGGCGTAAGAGCATTTGCTCCTTGATAGAGCGCGTCTGCTTTGCTTTTGTCGCCTTTGAATCGCACAAGCGAAAATTCACTACCCCCAGCAAGTCCGGGTTCAATATCACTTACGCGCACATTTGTGCCACTTAAATCCGCACGCAAACCCAAAGCAAATTGGCGCACAAATGCTTTACTCGCCCCATAAACATTACCTCCCGGATAAGGATAACTTCCCGCAATTGAACCAATCGTAATGATATGCCCGCTTTTGCGCTCCACCATTTGTGGCAGAATCAAACGCGTGATAAATGCAAGGGCTTTGACATTGACTTCAATCATTCTCTCCCAATCCTCAAAATCACATTTGTCTGCACTTGTCAATCCAAGTGCAAGCCCTGCGTTATTGACTAGAACATCAATTTCTTTGAAATTTTGTGGTAGAGATTCTATGGCTTGACGCAAAGAATCTTTGTCGCAAATATCACAAGGCAGAGCTATACAATGTGGAATCTCTTGCGCAAGGGATTCCAACTGCTCCTTGCGCCTTGCAAGCGCAATGACTTTGTGTCCTTTGCCGCCAAACTCTTGAGCGATTGCACGTCCAAACCCGCTAGACGCACCTGTAACTAATACATTCATTGTCTTTCCTTTGGTGTTGAATATTGCTTGAATTATAGGAAGTTAGTTTTAAAATTTACTTATAATTTACGACCTTGTGTTCTTTTGTGCCTTTGCGATACTGCGTCCTTGCAAGTATTTTTGTAAAAAATGCGTAGCAATCTATAATGTAGAATCTTGCTTTTAAAGTTTCCATTGCAAAGGTTAATTTATACAAGATTACGGGATTATAGATTTGCAAAAGTATGGGACTAAAACTCTACAACAAAGCCACGATTCAAACCTGCAAAATCTTGATAAAACTCCAAACTCTTATGTGGCAAAGTTTGCAGATAAGATTCCACACTTTCTTTTTGATTATAACCCATTTCGCAAATCAAAAACGGAATCTTGCAATCAAAGCTAAGTTGAATAATATGCAATAGCATTTCATAGCCTCTTTTTCCACCAAAAAGAGCATTTTGTGGCTCAAACCTCAACGTAGGAGGTAGAATCTCACCCTCCTTGATATAAGGAGGATTTGCGAGCAACAAATCAAAAGGAATCTTTAATGCCTTATTAAAATCTAAATACGCGCTTCTATGCAAAGTTAAATTCTCCGCTCCAAATCTAACTCTATTAACATAGGCATTAAAAAGGGCTTCGGGTGAAATATCGCTTGCGTGAAATTCTAGTTTAGGATTCTTTGAAGCAAGCAAGACACTGATTGCTCCACTCCCTACACCAATTTCTGCGATTCTTGTGCAAGATTTCCGCACAATCAAATCCAATGCCTTTTGCACTAAAATCTCTGTTTCTGGACGCGGAATCAACGCACCATACGAAACATATAGCTCTTCACCATAAAAGCTCACGCTCTCTACCAAATATTCTATCGGCTCGTGATGACTTCTGCGCAAAATCAATTTTTTAAAAGATTCCAACCAAAAAGGCTGAATCGTTGTTTCAAAATTACAATGCAAAGCAACTCTAGGCTGCCTTAAAACAAACCCAAGTAAAATTTCAGATTCTAAAAGCGGGCGCGGAATCCCTTGTTCTTTTAGCTTTTTTGCGCCATATTTGAGAGCTTTTTGAATACTCCATTGTAATTCCATTGCTTAGACTTCACTTAAACTTTTTGAATATTCTGTGGTTGATTTGCTAGATTTGCACAGCCTAATGCCATTAAGCGCGCCATTAAAGGCGGGTGGCTATAAAAAAATCGCATATACAAAGGGTGAGCCAAAGGAAAGGAATTGTTTTCTTTAACAAGAACTAATAGCGCATTTGAGAGGGATTCTGCGCTTGTTAGCTCTGCACCAAATCTATCGGCTGCAAATTCGTTTTGGCAACTTCTCCAATTTACCAACAGCATAAAATACAATCCAATCGGCGAGCTTAAAAGCAACAAAAAGACAATCAATGCGTGCGCACTTCGCTCCAAATTTGCTTCAACAAACAAAGATTCGGGCAAGTTTGCTACCACAAATAATAAAACGCCAAAAAATCCAAGCACAAGCCCTAGCATTTTGTAAATATCGTAATGCTTAAAATGCCCAAGCTCGTGCCCCAAAACAGCAAGAATGGAATCACTTGAAATTTTTTCTAACAAAGTATCAAACAATATCACGCGTTTTGCGCGTCCTAATCCCGCAAAATACGCATTCAATCTCCCATCGCGTCTAGAAGCGTCCATGACAAAAACGCCTTTGCTTTGGAATCCCACACGATGTAATAAAGCAGTGATTTTATCCTGTAATTTTGGATTTTCAAGGGGAGTGAATTTGTTAAACATCGGCGCAATCAAAAGAGGATACAAGAAATTTATCCCAATAAGCAAAACTGCTCCAAAAAGAAACACATAAACTTCCCAAAATCGCACTTCCAAAATAATCCAACTAAAAACAAAAATCAAGATTCCACTCACAATAAGCAATAAAGCAAAAGACTTCAAGGTATCTGTGATAAAAAGCTTCATTCCACCTTTTGCAAAACCAAACTTTTTATCAATAACCAAAGTCTGATAAGCTTCAAAAGGTAAATTCACCAATGCTCCAACAACAAGAAACACGAGCACAAAGACGACAGATTTCATCAAAGGCGATAGCTCCAAAGCCGAATCTAAGGTGGAAAAACCAAAAAGAATCCAAAAACTCATAAGTAAAAAATCTAAACTCACATTATAAATTGCAATTTTTTCACGCACGCTTGCATAATCTGCTGCCTTTAAAAACGCACTAGATTCTAAAATATAAGGTGGTTTGGCTTTTTCTTGTCGGATAAAATTTAACTGCAAAAAAGAAAGAATCAGCTTCGGAAGACTAAAAAATAAAGCATAGCACACAATTAAATTCATTTATAAACCTTTCAATGGATTGGATTTAAAAGTTTTCTAGGGCAAACTCCATATCCTTTTCAATCACGCTTCCGTGCGTTTGCCCCTCAAAACTTTTAAAATACGCCACACAAGCACTTTCTTGCGTGATTCTATTTGCAAGAGATTGCGCACTCAAAAAAGACTTTTTCTCAACCAAATGACTTTCTAATTCTCCTTGTGTGATAAAAATCAAAGGGCAACTCTTTAGCCGAATCTCTCTAGGTAGAAAGGAAGCTTCTCCCCACCACAAAGATGGGGAATTAATAAAAAAATGCGTAAAATCTCTGCTCTCTTTAAGCAAAGAGTTTAGCACAAAGATTCCCCCAAAAGAATGCCCAAAAAATGCTTTATAATCAGGATTAATAGGATATTTTTTTGCTAAAAAAGGCAAGAGTATCTCTTGAACAAAAGACAAAAACTCCTTGTCTCCACCGCCTCCTTGAAAATCCTCTCCTAGCACTTTTGGCATATAATCCCTCGTGCGTTTTAAAGTGTCAAACGCTTTTGGGCTATCATAGCCCACACCGACAATGATAATGGGTTCTTTGGGCGGATTTTGATACAGATTCAAGATTCTAGGGAAAAAAGCATTGCCATCAAGAGACACAAAAAGCTTGTAATTTGCGCCTTGCAACTTACTCTTTGCAAGAAAGATTCTGTATTTTATATCTTTGTAGAGGAAATCCTTTGCCTGCGGGATTTCAAAAAAATCTTTTACTTTTACAGAAAGTTGCGGAATCACCTGACTTGGTTTTGCAAAAAGCACACAAAAAAATGCCAAAAAGAAAAAGATGATTTTCATTAAAACCTTGCTTGCTTTTTGTCTTTTTCTTAATTAAAAGAATCTTAAAAAAAATTCTTCAATTCGTCAAATTTTCAAAAAGCCAAATGAGATAAAATTTCCAAAATTTTGCGTATTATAACAAAAGCATATATAAAATTATTGTTTAATAATGTATAATCTACAAAATTGTATTAAAATAATTGGGAATTTTATATGGGAATTTTTGAACGAAATGATATTGCGATTGACTTAGGCACGGTGAATACTATCGTGCGCAACGATATGGAAACAACACTTTTTTGCGAAGCGACTTGTATTGCTCTTGAAAAAAAATATAATTCTCATCGCATTCTAGCAATCGGCGATTCGGCAAAAAAAATGCTAGGACGCACACACAAAGAAATAGAAGTAGTCAATCCTCTTTTGAATGGAGCTATCAGCGATTTTGAAACCACTAAAATCTTTATGAACGCAATTTTGCAAAAAGCAAAAGCGGGTTCGCTCTCTCCCCGCGTAGGCATTAGTATCCCTCAAAACCTCACGCAAGTAGAGAGACATTCTCTCTATGAAGCAACAATGCTTGCGGGAGCGAAAGAAGTCTTGCTCATAGAAGACCCCTTTAGCGCGAGCGTTGGTGCTGGATTAGACATTTCTACCGCACGTGCAAAAATGATTATTGACGCTGGAGGAGGACTTGTAGAAGTCAGTATTATTTCCTTAAATGGACTGATTACAAGTGCTTTTACCAAAGAAGCGGGAGATTTCATAGATTTCGCCTTAGTAGAATATTGTCGCCATAATAAAAATATTGGAATTAGCAAGGAAATGGCAGAAAACTTGAAACGCAAAATCAATGTTTTTGCCAAGAATCCCACAATTCATATTGGAGCAAAAAACCTTGCCAATAGTATGCCTATAGAATGTGAATTAGACTTAGAGGAATTCAAAGGCGTTATTTTAAATAGTCTTTACAAAATCAAAGACATTATTATTGAGGCTATCCACAATGCACCTCCGCAAATTGCGCCCGATTTGATTGAAGATGGGGCGACTTTGACGGGTGGTTTGGCACTGATTCCGGGTATTAAGGATTTCTTGGAAAAAGAACTTAGAATGCAAATCCACCTTACTCCAGACCCACTTTTGGATATTTCCAAAGGGGTTTGGCAGATTATGCAAGATTATGAATCTTTTGAAAAAAGTTTATAATGAATTCTCACTCTTTTCTTGAACCTCTTGCCACACCAAGTGGAATCCAAGCCTTTTTAAGCCGCGCACCGCTTAATATCGCCTTTCACGCGGGAGGAGATTCCAAAGAAAATGTAGAATCCCATCGCTCTCTTTGTATAGCCCCTTTTCCTCTTTCCTCTCTTGCATATCTTAATCAAGTGCATAGCAAAGAGATTCTAAAGGCACAAAGAGGAGGATTATTAGGTGATGGCGATGGAATCTTGATTGCGCAAAAAAATATTATTGGGCTAATTATGGTAGCAGATTGCAATCCGATTTTGCTCTTTGATACCAAGCACAAAGTCCTAGCATTGCTACACGGCGGACGCGTAGGCTTACAAAAAGGCATTATTCCCAACGCTTTAGAACAAATGCAGCAAGAATTCAACACGCAAACCTCCGATTTGTTTGCCTATGTTGGACCTTCTATTCGTGCGTGTTGTTATGAAGTAGGCGAGGAAGTCTTGAAAGATTCCCTCTTAAAGAAAGGCAAAATCGTGCGTGAAGGCAAGATTTACTTAGATTTAATCGCAATCATAAAATCTCAATTTAAAGCCACAAATATTACAAATTACGACATTTCACCTCACTGCACTTGCTGCACTTCTGCTTACTTTTCTTATCGCAAAAATCCCCAATGCGGACGCTTTGGATTGTTTGCATATCTAACTTAAAGGAGACAAACGATGATTATTATCCCTGCAAGGCTCAAATCCACGCGTTTTCCCAACAAGGTTTTAGCGCAAATTCGTGGAATCCCTATGATTGTGCGCACAGCAGAACTCGCCAAGGAGATTGATGATGTTATCGTCGCTTGCGATGATTCTCTTATTGCGGAGGTTTGCACGCGCTATGGCATACGCTCAATCCTTACAAGCAACACACACGAAAGTGGAACAGATAGAATTGCTGAATGCGCTAGACTTTTAAAGCTTACTAAAGAGGAGATTATTATTAACTTGCAAGGCGATGAACCATTCTTGGAGCAAGAAGTCATCTTGTGCTTAAAACATTTAATGGAAAATGAAGCCAAAAGTCGCGGTGAGATTCCATTTATGGGAAGTTGCGCAAAATCAATCACTAGCGAACAAGCTAATGACCCAAATCTTGTAAAAGTAGTCTTGAATGCCAAGAATGAGGCGATTTACTTTTCGCGCTCCAAGATTCCTTATGATAGGGAAAATCAAATAGAATCCGGCGCACAATATTTAGGACATTTAGGAATCTATGCGTTTAGCGGTGAAAGCCTGCAGGCTTTTTGTAATTTACCAAAATCTACTTTGGAATCTATAGAAAAACTAGAGCAATTGCGTGCTTTAGAACACTCTAAAACCATTGTAATGGCAAAAGTAGAATCACAATCTTTTGGAATTGACACCAAAGAGGATTTGGAACGCGCCTTAAAAATGTTTTCTAAGTAGCTTTTAAAATTATGAAGATTTTGCATATATGCTCGTAATGACACAATTACCCTTGCGATTCTTATATTTGACTTGCTTCGTTTTTCACTGCGTTCGCCTCTTGCAAGGACGAATAATCAAGATAAATATAAGATTACATTAAGCTTTTTATGGTAAAAGCCAAAGGTTATTTTGCAAAAGTTTCAAGCAAGCAAAATTAAAAATAAAAACTAAAAATATCATCTTAGGGAGTTATTATGGAATCTAAAAAAGTTTATTTAGATAATAATGCAACCACTATGCTAGACCCACAGGCTAAAGAGTTAATGGAATCTTATTTTTGCCAAAAATATGGCAATCCAAACTCCTTGCATAGTTTTGGCACAGAAACACACATAGCAATTCGTGAGGCGTTTAATCATCTCTATGAAGGAATTAATGCGCACGATGAAGACGACATCATCATCACTTCTTGCGCGACAGAAAGCAACAATTGGGTTTTAAAAGGTGTGTATTTTGATACTTTGCGCTTTGGTGAAAAGAATCATATCATCACGACACAAGTAGAACACCCTGCAATTCGTTCAACCTGTCAATTTTTGGAATCTCTAGGCGTAGAAGTAACTTATCTGCCTATTGGAGAAAATGGCACACTAGATGCAAGTGCAGTAGAAAATGCTATCACAGATAAAACCGCATTGGTTAGCGTAATGTGGGCAAACAACGAAACGGGGATTATTTTCCCTATTCAAGAAATTGGGGCAATTTGCAAAAAGAAAGGAGTGCTTTTCCACACGGACGCAGTGCAAGCTATCGGCAAAATTCCCGTTGATGTGCAAAAGGCACAAGTAGATTTCTTAAGTTTCAGCGGGCATAAATTCCACGCACCTAAAGGAATCGGTGGGCTTTATATTCGCAAAGACATTAATCTTACCCCTTTATTTCACGGAGGAGAACATATGGGTGGCAAGCGTAGCGGAACTCTCAATGTCCCTTATATCGTAGCATTAGGAGAAGCAATGCGACAGGCTTCACTTCATTTAGATTTTGAACGCAACAATGTGCGTCATTTGCGTGATAGATTAGAAGATGCTTTACTAGAGATTCCAGATGTTTTTGTCATAGGCGAGCGGGCTTTGCGTGTGCCAAATACGATTCTAGTAAGCATTCGTGGAGTAGAGGGAGAGGCGATGTTGTGGGATTTAAACAAATATGGTATTGCTTGCTCCACAGGAAGCGCGTGTGCAAGTGAGGACTTGGAAGCAAATCCTGTAATGAGCGCAATTGGCGCAGATAAAGAATTAGCACATACTGCAATTAGAATTTCACTTAGTCGCTTTAATACAAAAGAAGAAATTGACTATGCAATGGAAGTTTTTAAAAAATCTATTGCACGTTTGCGCTCTATTTCAAGTAGTTATTAAAGAAACAAATTAAGAATTAAAGGAAAAAGAATGGCAAAAAATGAATTATTAGGCGGTGCGTTATGGGACGCATATAGCAAAAAAGTAAGCGAAAGAATGGACAACCCAACTCATTTAGGTGTGATTACGCAAGAAGAGGCAGATAAAAGAGGATTGAAGCTTGTTGTCGCAGATTATGGCGCGGAGGCTTGCGGTGATGCAGTCCGACTTTATTGGCTCATAGACGCAAACGATACGATTGTAGATGCGAAATTCAAGAGCTTTGGCTGCGGGACTGCGATTGCAAGTAGTGATATGATGGTAGAGCTTTGCTTGGGCAAAAAAGTGCAAGAAGCAGTGAAAATTACCAATATTGATGTAGAAAAAGCGTTGCGTGATGAGCCTGATACTCCAGCCGTCCCGGGACAAAAAATGCACTGCTCTGTAATGGCTTATGATGTGATTAAAAAGGCAGCGGCGCAATATTTGGGCAAGAATCCAGAGGATTTTGAAGATGAGATTATCGTCTGTGAATGCGCACGCGTGAGCTTAGGAACATTAAAGGAAATCATTAGGATTAACAATCTAAAAACGATTGAAGAAATCACCGAATACACAAAAGCAGGTGCGTTTTGTAAAAGTTGTATCCGACCCGGAGGACACGAAGAGAGGGAGCATTATCTAGTAGATATTTTGCGTGAAGTGCGTGCAGAAATGGAAAATGAACTTCAAAACAAAACCGATTTGAATTCCAAAGACAATTCAGAATTTGCCAATATGACGATTGTGCAAAAAATCAAAGCTATTGAATCCGTGATTGATGAAAAAATCCGCCCAATGCTGATGATGGACGGGGGTAATATGGAAATCATTGATTTAAAAAATGCAAGTGATGGCTATACTGATGTGTATATTAGATATTTAGGTGCTTGCAGTGGTTGTGCAAGTGGTGCGAGTGGCACGCTGTTTGCGATTGAATCAGTTTTGCAAGAAAACTTGGATTCTAGTATTCGCGTTTTTCCTGTGTAAAACAAATAGAATCTTAAAATTTAAGTTTCAAGCAAGATTCCAACATTATGGATTTGCGGGTGTGGGCAAAACCCTTGCGCAATGTGCGCTACAAATGCTACACATTCTCGCAATGATAGAGTAGTAGCTTTTATTTGGATACCACCAATAAATCAGACAGGAACGAAGTATTGGCTCAAGGCTCAAGAGGCATTATTAAGCGCTATTCCTCCCCTAATGCCTCTTTGGCGATTTTTACTAAAGGCTCTACATCGTATTCTTGAATCTTTTGTTTCATAATTTTCAAGTATTCCTCAATATTTTCTGAAGTCAGCCTATGCGTATTATCCCGAATCGCGTCTAATTGCATAGAGTTCATATCAATGTTATAATGCGTTAAATCCTTGTAATTTGCGATTTTATCAGCATAATCTATATCGTCAAATCCATAAAGCGTGGCATTAGGATACTTTTCAATCTCTGAAACCAACCATAATAAAGTAGAATGAAACTGCAAAAAACTACCTCCAAAGTGATGATTGATTTTATAATTTAAACGACTATAAGTAGGAACGATAAAATAAAATTTAGTAGTTTTATTCTGCTCTACAAAACTTAAAATATTCTTAATAATATTTTCTTGTATTTGCATATTTAAATCTTTTGCAATCCCTAGATGAGATTCTGTTTTTTCATATTGAGACATAACCTTAAAAGCACCTTTTATTTGCTCATTATTTTTAAATTTTACCCAATTTTCAAACCCGCCAAATCTCCCTTTCATATCCTGCCAATCAATCCAACTCACAAGAGAATCTTCAATTTTTGCTTTGCTATCCCCCACACAATGTTTCTTCTTTGACCAAATCAAAGAGCAAAGCACAAATCTATCATTCAAATAAAAACTAAAATCATCTAAGTTAGAATCATTATATAATTTTATAGGCATATTATCTCTATTTTTTTCATTGACACCTGTCAAATAATCTAAACTATACAAAATCTGTTTAGGTTGCTTAATGCCAAACAAATACCGCATTGCAGTAGCTCTTTCCCTAAATGTAGAACCACTCATTGAAATATTCACCCATTCTCCCCCTAGTTTTTCTTTTACCTCTTTGGCTGAAGTATTCTCTAGCATAGAAGTGCCAAGTATATAAGAATCAAAATTGTAATGCTGAATAATCCCTCTAGCCGCAACTCTCATATCAGAAAAAAATGTTGTTTTTCTCAAGTAAGGTTTATGGAAAATCTGTGCAGGGTCGTAAAGGTAGAGATTGATTGTAAGCAATGCAATCAATGGCAAAGGAATAGCCAAAACAAAAATTACATATTTTTTATACGCATTCATAATGGAATCCTAAAAATTAAAATAAATAAATTCAGTATAAGGTGTAAAAGCAAGTGTAAATAATGCGAGATAAAAAAATGCACCTGCTAAAATTGTATTAAAAAGATTAGGCGAAAATGCCTCTAGCTTCTTAATGGAATTACCCCAACACAAGCACACAAAAAACGCCAAAACAATATAAATAAGCGTGTCATTCCTGCCATCAATGCTTTCAAGCAACTTAGGCAATCTTATCTTTTGAGGCAACTCCACCCACACAATCCCAAACATTCCTTTAAGCAGATTCATTGCCCCTTGTAGATTCTCACTTCTAAAAAATATCCAAGTGATATTTAAGAAATTAAAGGTAAGAATCCAACAAAGGACTTTATAGATTTTACTCCGCAAAAAGCTTTTCTTTTGAAGTTGGAATCTCTCTAGTATAAGCCCATAGATTCTATGCACACACATTGCACTTCCGTGTAAGACTCCCCATATTATAAATCCCCAGCCTGCTCCGTGCCAGATTCCACTTAAAAAGGCTACAATAAAGAGATTCCTAAGAGTTAGAATCTGATTTAAGATTCCATAAAATTTAGAATCTTGATACTTAAGATTCCTATTCCCTCCAAGAAGAATATAAAGATAATCCTTTAAGAATCTCCCTAGAGTAATATGCCACCTCCGCCAAAACTCACTGATATTTAAAGACTTATAAGGAGAATTAAAATTAAGAGGCAACATTATCCCAAAGAATAATCCTAAACCTATTGCCATATCACAATATCCACTAAAATCAAAATAGAGCTGAAAGGTATAGCTAAAAGTTGTAGCCCAAGATTCAAAGATATTTAAAGCTCCCCCATTTTCTACGACTTTAAATCCTGCATTTGCCCATTTAGCAAAAGAATCTGCAATAAAGACTTTTTTAAAAAATCCAATAGAGAATATAAATAAACCTTTTGCAAGATTCTCCCAAAGTTTGCAATGGACTGCTCTGCAAAATAAAGTATGGAATTGGGGCATCATCTCTTTGTGATGCACAATAGGACCTGCGATAAGTTGAGGAAAGAAACAAACAAAGAGACAATAGTCTAAAAAGTCTAATTCTTGAGATTCCTCTTGTAAATCACGAATATCTACTTTTTTATAACAATCCACCAAAAAAGCAATTTGTTGAAAAGTAAAAAAGGAAATGGCTAAAGGTAAAAGAATATGTGGCAAAGGAATCGCAAAATCAAATTCCAAAAGTTGCGCAAAAAGATTGAAATTTTCTAAAAAGAAATCAGCATATTTAAAGAATCCTAAAAATGCGAGATTGAATAGAATGCCAAGAATAAGGTAAGGCTTAGGATTCTTAAAAATCTGCTTGGGAGTAGAACTAAAAGTGCAATTAGGATTAAAAGGAGAGGATTCTAAATAAAGGCTATTTTGCCCCCCCCCCCCCGCTCAAGTTTAAAGAGGAAGAAAGCAAGAATTTGTTTGCATTAAGGATTATTTTTCCAATCAAAAAATTTACTCCAATGCTTCCAAGCAATAAAACAAGATAAGAGGGATTCCAAAAGCCATAGAAGAATAAGCTTCCTAAGATTAAAAAGACTTTGGCAAGAAAATCTTGCTGATAGAATCTTAAAACATAGAATCCTAAAAGCATTAAGGGTAAAAAGGCAAAGAGAAAGACAAAGGAAGTAAAGACCATATTATCCCCTTAGTGCTTCTAATTCTTTTGTGATTTTAGCGAGCTTTTGTCTTTGCTCCTCTAGGGCTTGCTGATTTGTTTCTAGCACATTTTTAGGCGCATTGGCTAAGAATTTTTCATTTTTGAGCATTCCTTCTAGTTTGTCAATCTCTTTTTGTGTTTTTTGCGCTTGCTTACTTAGTCTTGCGATGATAGGGGCTAAATCAATTTCTGCTGTGGGCAAATAAGTTTCTAGCTTTTCTGTAATATCTACTATACAATTTGGAATCTTAGCCTCAACAATCTCTAAGGATTCCACTTTGGCTAGCTTGCAAACATAGCGCACAAAAAGCTCACGCATAGATTCTGGAATCCTAGCATTCACATAGGCTTTTGCTATTTTTTGATTTGCTAAATCAATCGTTGCCTTTGCCCGCCGAATAGAAACAATAGAATCCAAAATCAGCTCAAAAGTAGCGAAATTTTCTGTGTCTTGATAGGCAAAATTTGGATATTCTTGCACCATTATAGAGCCACTTTGCTCTAATGTGCTACCATCTAGCTTATGCCACAAATAATCGCTAATAAAGGGCATAAAGGGATGCAAAAGCTTCATTGCTTCTTTAAAAATCGCACCAAGTTCTACAATAGAATCCTTATCTGCCTTGTTCAGTTCAATCCCCCAATCGCAAAACTCTCCCCACAAAAAGCGATAAAGCGTGCTTGCGCCATCGTTAAAGCGATAGGATTCCAAATATCCGCGCACTTCGGTGATATTTTGGCTTAAAAGCTGTGCCAAATACTTACCAAGAGGTGTTTTAATTCCTTTTAGCTCACTTAGATTTGGGAATTTCTTTTCATTCAAAAGCAAAAAGTTACACGCATTATAAAGCTTATTTGTGAAGTTTTTGCTAATTTCTAGCTGATTTGGCACGAGCTTTACATCGCGTCCTTGCGCACAAAGAATCGCAAGAGTGAAGCGCAACACATCGGCACTATATTCCTCAATTTTTTCTAAAGGATCTACAATGTTTCCCTTAGACTTACTCATTTTATTGCCAAACTCATCTCGGACAAGTGCGTGCAGATAAATATCGGGATAAGGGAGTTTAGATAAAAAGTGTTCTCCCATCATCAACATTCTAGCAACCCAAAAAAACAAAATATCAAAGCCTGTAATCAACAAGGAGTTAGGATAAAACTCCTCTAAATCCGTTGTTTGCCATACCTCACCCTCACCCCATTTACCATTGCCAAAACCAAGCGTTGAAAAGGGCCAAAGCGCAGAACTAAACCAAGTATCTAGCACATCAGAATCCTGCCTTACTGCCTCACTTCCACAATGCTTGCAAACCTTTGGAGATTCCACACTTGCAAACTGCCCTCCACAAGAATCACAATAAAATACAGGAATCCGATGTCCCCACCAAAGTTGGCGCGAAATACACCAATCCCTAAGCTCCCGCATCCACGCATTATAATTATTTTTCCATTGCGCAGGGAAAAAATTGCTCTCATTTGCATTGATTTTAGCAATTGCTTTTTGTGCCGCCTCTTTTTTCAAAAACCACTGCTTAGAAATATAAGGTTCTACAATGTTTCCGCAACGATAACAATGCCCTGTCTTGTTTTGGTAATCCTCAATTTTTTCTACAAAGCCTAGTGATTCTAGCCTCTTTATAATTTGCTCTCGTGCTTCTAGTCGTTCAATTCCTGCAAATTCTCCTGCATTTTCATTAAGAATTCCATACTTGTCAAACACTACAATCTGCTCTAAATTATGTCGCTTGCCCACTTCATAGTCGTTTGTATCGTGTGCGGGTGTTACCTTTACCGCACCTGTCCCAAACTCCATATCTACATGCGAATCTGCAATGATTGGAATCTCGCGATTCAAAAGCGGCAAAATCACTTTTTTACCTACAAGATGAGAAAACCTAGAATCACTAGGATTTACCATTACCGCACTATCACCAAAGTAAGTTTCTGGACGCGTGGTAGCCACCACAACACAGTCTTTAGAGTCTTTTAGAAAATAGCGCAAATAGTAAAGTTTTCCCTTGTTTTCTTTATATTCTACTTCCACATCAGAAAGCGCACCATCGTGGGTACACCAATTCACCATATATTTGCCTTGAATAATCAATCCCTCATCATAAAGCTTAACAAAAGCCTCTTTCACTGCATTTTGCAATCCCGTATCCATAGTAAATCGCGCCCTACTCCAAGCGGGAGAGCTGCCGAGTTTGCGCATTTGATTTAGAATCATTCCACCGCTTTTTTCCTTCCATTCCCACACTTTTTGGATAAATTTCTCGCGCCCTAACTCCTCTTTCTTGATTCCTTGCGCAAGAAGTTGCTTTTCTACAACATTTTGCGTTGCAATTCCTGCGTGGTCAAGTCCGGGCTGCCAAAGCGTCTTAAACCCGTCCATTCGTTTATAACGCACAATAATATCTATTAAGGTATGATTGAGTGCGTGTCCGATATGCAAACTGCCTGTAACATTAGGAGGTGGAAGCATAATGCAAAATCTCTTGCCTGCCTTTTGGATTCCTTGATTTCCATTGATTTCAAAATAACCCGCCTCCTCACAAAATTTATAATAAGCAGATTCTACTTCTTTGGGTTGGTAGGTATTTTGCGCTTTGGAGTTTTGCTCTTCTTGTGGATTTTTCCCTGAATCGTTTTGCATAAAAACCCTTTTGTGCATAGCAAAATAAAATTGGAATAGTTTTTGCTAGCTTTTGATTTGAATTTAGAATTTTACCAATAAAAATTTAAATTTCTTTATTTTTCATTTTAAAAATGCTTAAAAATGGATTTAGAGCTAAAATTATGGTAAAATGCGGAATTACATCAAAAAAGGAGTTCATGATGAAAGGTGAAAAATTTCATATAAAATCCCCAATTTTAGGGTTTGATAATGTCAGCGAAGTAGAATTTGCAGAAGTAGATGACGGAGCATTAGGATTTTTATCCTTACGAGGGCAAGATGTAGAATTGTTGCTGATTAATCCTTACAAAGTGCGTGAGTATTCCTTTGAAGTGCCTGTTGCGATTCAAACTTTGCTTGATATTCACAAAAACTCAAAGGTAAAAGTATTTTGTGTCTTTGTGCGTGAAAAAGAATCTGAAATTCGTATCAATTTCTTAGCGCCTATTATTTTAAATGACGACAACAAAACTTTAGCACAAGTCGTTTTAAATGCCAAAGAATATCCAAATTTTGGTGTAGCAGAATCTATCAAAAACTATATTAAAGAATAGTCGGGTTGTCCCTCTCAACCCTCAATGCCCAGCAAAAGGAAGCTTCAGAAGCTCCTTGTGGGCATAATCTCATCATTGCCTCTGCAGGTACAGGCAAAACCTCTACTATTGTAGGTAGAATCTCTCATTTATTGCAAAACGGAATCACTCCAAACGAAATCTTATTGCTAACCTTTACCAACAAAGCCGCTCAAGAAATGTTAGCGCGCCTTGCGATGAAGTTTGATAGCAAGATTATCCAGCAAATTGAAGCTGGCACTTTTCACGCGGTGGCTTATCGGTATTTAAAGTCAAAAGAATCCGTCATCTTAAAACAACCAAAAGAATTGAAAGTTTTATTTAAAAGCCTCTATGACAAACGCATTTTTTTAAATGCTTCTTGCGTTTCTCCCTATGGAGCAAACTATCTGTATGATTTATTTTCTCTTTATTTTAATGCAACCATTAATGAGGATTTCAAATCTTGGCTAGAGCGCAAAAACTCCGAGCAGCTCCAATATGTAGAAATCTACTTAGATGTTTGGGAAGAATTTAAAGCACTCAAAAACGAATATCATTATGTAGATTATAACGACTTATTGCTCCACTACAAAAATGCGATAGAAAAGTCTCAATCTCCTTACAAAGAAGTCCTTGTAGATGAATACCAAGATACGAATCCCTTGCAAGATTCTATCCTCCAAGCCCTTAATCCTCCCTCTATCTTTTGTGTGGGGGATTATGACCAGAGTATTTATGCTTTCAATGGCGCAGACATTAGCATTATAGGAAGTTTCAAGGAAAGATACAAAGACGGCAGAATTTTCAGTTTAACTAAAAACTATCGCTCCACTGAACCGATTTTAAATCTTGCCAATCGCGTGATTGAAAAAAATCCTCGCATTTATCCCAAAAAACTAGAAGTCGTCAAAATGCAAAACTTTGGAACACCTACTTTATTAGTTTATGAGGAATTATTCGCGCAATATAGCGGAATCGCAAACAAAATTAAACTTTCCAATCGTCCCTTTAGTGAAATTGCGGTGATTTTTCGCAACAATTCTAGCGCGGATGGCATTGAAGCTTGCCTGCGTGAAATCGGAATCCCCTCCAAACGCAAGGGAAGTGTGAGTTTTTTTGATTCCAAAGAAATCGTTTATATGCTCAATCTTTGCTCCCTACTCTTTAACGCTAAGGATATGATGTCCTTTATCCACGTTTTAGCCCAAGCAAAAGGAATCGGAAATGCACTTGCAAAGGATATTTATGAAGCTCTCTTAGCCTTAGGACACAACAGCCCTATACAAGGTTTGCTCTACCCCGATAAAGTTATTAAAGAACCCTTCAAGAAAAAGGCGCAAAATACACAATTAGGGCTTTTTGATGACTGGATAGAGTTTAGCAATGTCGCACGCTTTTCTTCAATGAATCTGCAAGCAGGCTTCAAGGACAATCCAATCCTAACCCACCCCAAACTTACCAAAGAAGGCGTGGAATTTCTTAATGCACTTTATTGCTTTTTTGATTCCTTTACCGCAAACGACAGACCCTATGAATTGATTTCAAAAATCAGCTCCTTGCCGATTTTTCAGATTGTCGCACAAAAACTTGCAAAAGAACGTTCTATCACAAAAGAGGGAGGCATTAGTGAAGAGAGACGCATAGAATCGCTAGAACGTATTAGTCGTAAAATCTCGCTATTAAAAGATTTAGCAAGTCATTACAATGAGCTTGGACGATTCCTTAATGCAATGGTTTTGGGCTCTAGTGAAATGAGCGAAGGAGAGGGAATCAACCTGCTAAGTATTCACGCAAGCAAGGGTTTAGAATTTGCCGAAGTCTATATAGTGGATTTAATGGAGGGGAGATTTCCAAATAAAAAGCTGATGAATCAAGGCGGGAGCTTGGAGGAAGAGCGTAGGCTGTTTTATGTCGCAGTTACAAGAGCAAAGGAGATTTTGTATCTAAGCTACGCCAAAAAGGACATATTGAAAAATATTTCTTATGAGGGTTCTATCTTCCTCTACGAAGCGGGCTTGCTTACAAGTCGTATGCTATAGGCTATGCCTGCAAGACAAGTTAATGTGCGTCCTTGTGAGAGAATTTGCAAAATTTTCTTAGCGCACGACTTATGAAGCAGTTGCGTGAGCTAGGTGGGGACTCACGCAACGCACGCCCGCTTTAGCACAAATCCACAATTTTTATCTTGCCATTGACAATTCACTTTTCGCAAGGTTATGGATTGCTTCACTTCGCTTGCAAGAATGCAGTGGTAGGTTTAATTTATACAAGATTATAAATTGCCACAAATGCTACAACAAGAACAAAAGAAACATTTAAAGGATTGCAAAGCTCTACAAACAAAACAAGATAAGTTATAGTCCGCCAAAGCGGCGGTTTCTTTGATAAAACTCTGCAATCATAGATTCTAGCTCTTGTGCGCTAAAGCTAGGCCACAAAGTCTGTGTAAAAAACAATTCTGCATACGCGCTCTGCCATAAAAGAAAATTAGAGAGGCGCATTTCTCCTCCTGTGCGCACAAGCATATCTACATCAGGAATCCCACTTGTATCTAGGGCTTGCGCAATGCTCTCTTCATTAATCTCACATTCTTGCTTTTGGCGTAAAATCATAAAGGTACGCCTTAACTCATCTTTTGCACCATAATTTAATGCCAAAATCTGTGTTAGCCCATTACACTCTGCTTGTGTTTGCGTCTCTAAAGACTTGATTTCTTGTTGTAGCTCTAAACTCAACTTACTAATATCTCCAATACTTTTAAAGACGATATTGGATTCCAAATAAGTTTGTCGCTCCTTTACCAAATATTCCCCCAAAAGTTTCATAAGATATTCTACTTCCGCTTTGGGACGCTTCCAATTTTCCGTAGAAAAGGCATAAAGGCTCAAATATTTGATTCCACTTTTAGCACAAAATTCTGTGATTTCACGAATCTTTTTTGCACCCTCCTTGTGTCCAAAAATACGAGGTTTTAGGTGCTGTTTTGCCCATCTACCATTGCCGTCCATAATCAGTGCTAAGTGCATTTAGCCCTCTAAATCTAGTAAAGAATCGCTAAAGTCATACAAAGGCACGATTCCTCCATCTACATTGATGTTTGTTTCATAAATAAATTCTAACTCACCTAGATTCTCACGCAACAAACGCGCTACACCCTCATACATCACGCTAATATCCAACCGCACACCCTCTTTGAAATCCCAAAGCAACCCCCAAGTTGCTCCGAGATTCGCAAACACAGAATAAAACTCTAGACATTCCTGCGAGCCCACTTTCTTTTTACGCATTTGCATTAAGCCCTCTTTACTTTCATCATCGTAATGCAAAGGAAGTGTGAGAACTTTTTGTTTCAACGACATTAACATATGGCTCAAAAATGCAAATTCCCACCTAGATTCTGCATTTGCCAAACGCTCACTTAAAAATCCTTTCATCACATCAAAGGGATTCTCACCTTGTAAAAACTCCCGCATTGTCTCGCTACTAAGCCTTAGCGGGACATTTTGTTCTTTAAGCAAATCAGGTTGCTTGATGAGGTTAGAAAGCGTAATCCCTCCTGTGCTTCCACGTGCCATTTGCGCCCAATATCTCCCTCCAATCTCTAACTCTTTTAGGCTTTTTGTCTCCATTGCAATATTGCCGACTTTCAGCATATAGCGGATTCCTTGCATTTTTTCCATTACTTCTAACCTCATTGGCAATGAGGCATTAAACTGCGTGGGCTTGTTTGCAGAATTTTGCAATGTATTTTGAACTTGCGCAAGTTGGCTTAGTTGTTTTATCATAAATTTTTCGCCTGTTGCAAAATCTTAAAAGCCAAACTTAGCTTATCGCAGAATCCCAAATCTACCAATAACGAATCTTGTATCCAAAACACTTGATTTTTTTGGGAATCTAGCGGATTGTTAGATGAGGTAATATTGTTTAAACAAATCGCATCTATTTGCTTTTTTCTTAACGCATTACGTGCATTTTGCAAACTTACTTCCTTCTCAATTTGCGATTCCAACTTAAAACCAATCGTTTTTTGCATCTTAGGCAATGTAGCTAAAATATCTTTATTTTCTTGTAATTTTAGATTCCATATCTCGCCTATTTCTTGCTTTTTGAGCTTTCCTTGTGCTTTTTGTGGGAGATAATCACTGATTGCCGCACTCATAAACAAAAAAGGATATTGCGTAGAAAAACTATCATTTTGCCAAGAAAGAATCGCATTGAAAAAATCCTCACTAGATTCTGCTTTTTGAATCTTTATACCCAAAGGCAGAGGATAGGGCATTTTTGAACTGACAAAGCAAACATTTGCACCCAAAAAATAAGCGGCTAATGCCAAAGACGCTCCCATTTTGCCACTAGAAAAGTTTGATAGGTAGCGCACATCATCTATTGCTTCCTTGCTTCCTCCTCCGCTTACACACACATTGCGCCCTTGCCAAAACGAATCCTTCAATAAACTGCGCAAGAGATGAAACACGATTTCTAAAGGACTTGCCAACGCTCCATTGCCTACGATTCCGCACGCAAGCTCCTTGCATTGTGGCAAAACAATCTGCACTTCACGTGCTTGTAGAATCTTTAGTGATTCTAAAATAGCAGGGTTTTCTAGCATTTTGGTATTTGCCGCAGGCGCGAGGAGCTTCATTTTGTCAAAAGCCAAAAAACTTTCTAATAACACATTATCTGCGATTCCATTTGTAATTTTATTCAAGGTATTTGCACTGCTTGGTGCGATTAAAAACATATCACCCCAAGTTGCAAGCTCAATATGATTGCAAGGATTCTGCCCCCAACTTTGCATCTTTTGTGTCAAAACTTGATAATGTGAAATCGCCTCAAAAAGCAAAGGATTAATAAATTCTTGCGCACTTTCACTCATCACGACGCGCACATTCGCACCTAATTTTTGCAAGATTCTTATTACTTCCAAAGACTTATAAATCGCGACACTACCACTTACGCCTAAAATAATCCTTTTGTTTTCTAATAGCTTGGGTAGAGACTCTATAAACTCTGCTTGGGGTTCTTGGCTTAAACTTTTCATTTCCTACTCCGCCTCTGCTTCAAAGTTAGAATCCGCAAGATTCACAACTTTAGGTGTTTTCACCCCTTTGCGAGATTGCACATAACCCAAATCCACCAATACATTTGAGAGTTTTGCCAAGACCGGACCGCCCGCTCCACTACCACTTCCTCCGTGCTCCACCATCACGGTAATAACATAACTTGGGTTATCCGCTGGCAAAAAACCGGTAATCCAAGCTTGCGAGCGATGAAAATAATCCATATCTTTTTCTTTAATTCTATCCTTATCCGCTTGCGAGATACCTACCACTTGCGCTGTGCCTGTTTTGCAAGCAAGATAGGCTTTGGATTCTCTTGTAGCTAAATTTGCTGTGCCACCTGCTTCTGAACAAACTTGACGCATTCCCTCTCTTAATACATTTAACTTGCTCTTTTGGAAATCGCTTAAGACATCTCTAGGGTAATAGACCATCTCTTCTTCCATTTTCTTTTTGGCAAAATGAGGAATCGGTAGCTTGCCGCTTGCAATGAGGGCGGTATAATTTGCAATCTGCAAAGGAGTAGTCAAAAATAACCCTTGCCCGATAGAACTTACAACATTATCCCCTGAATACCAATCTTGTTTAAAACGAGCTTTTTTGAGACTTGGACTTGGCACGATTCCGGTAAATTCATTGGGCAAATCCACTCCTGTTTTTTTTCCCAATCCCATTGTTTGAAGCACTTTGGCAATATTTTCAAAATCTGTGCGTAAAGAAAGAATATAAAAATACACATCTACGCTTCGTTTCAAAGCTTTATACAAATCCGCACTTCCGTGCCCCTCTTTTTTCCAATCACGAAATTTTCTGCCTCCAAGCTCTATAAAAGCTGGGGTTTTAATCTCTGTTGTTTCGCTAATCCCTGCATATTCTAAAAGAGCCAATCCCATTCCCATTTTAATTACAGAGCCGGGTGGATATAAGCCATTAATAAACTTATTAATTAAAGGTTTATAAGGGCTATCACGCAAGAGATTCCAATTCTCATAAGAGATTCCGCCAACGAAATGGTTTAAGTTGTATTCTGGATAACTTCCCGCAGCCAAAATTTCACCATTTTGCGCATTCATCACGATTGCCGCGCCATTTTTATCCTCAAAAATCTCGTCCATTGCGCGTTGAATCCTAATGTCCAATGTTGTGATTAAATCGTGATTTTCAATTGCTTCTTTATAGGAAACCATTTCCATTTCTTGATTGAGTGCCGTTACCTTGACGATTCGCTTTCCAATCTCTCCTTGCAAATAAGCATCATATTGTCGTTCCAATCCCTCTTTACCAATATTTCCCGTATATTTAGCGATAGGCTGCCTCTCAATATCCTTTTGGTTTGCTTTGCTCACATACCCAATCACATGCGAAGCAGAAGTAAGATTGGGATAATATCTACGCGCTAAAGGAATAATACGCAAGATTTCACTTTGGGCGAGTTGCGCATAATGCTGCATAATGAAAAAATGCTCTGCAAACTCAATCACAGGAATATAATCGTGATTATAAGGGGAATCCTTATGGCGATAATTTTTAATCAATTCTTCCTTAGAATATTGTGGAAAAAACACCAAAAGCTTTTCTATTTCTTTTTCCAACAAAGGCAAATTGGAACGCAAAGAAAGACGAGGAGGCAAGGAGAGCATAAAACCCACATTATTTGTAGCAAGCGGTTCTCCATATCGGTCTAAAATCTGCCCACGCACAGGCACAATGTATTCCTCACGCAAAATATTATTTTCGGCTTGTTCTTGAAAGAATTTTTGATTTAAAATACTTAAATCAAAAATTCTTACTAATAATACCACCCAAAAAAGCACAAACATTACAAAAAATATCGTTATTCGCGTATTCATCATAAAATCCACATTATAAACCATATTAACACGATTTCACATGCAATATACAAACCAACCAGCCACGAAATTTGCGGCATATCTATGTCTAAAAAATATCCAAAAATCTTTAAAAATGCAAAATAACCAAGATACGCATAAGTGATAAATAGAGGTATAAAAACCTTGCTATATCCAAAAAATTTACGAAATTTAGGCAATAAAATTTCAAAAGACATTGCAATAAATAAAATCACGCTAAAAAATGGCAATCCTTTACTTGCCTCAAAATACAAAAAAAATGGCACTAAAAAATAAAAAAATCCAAAGGAATGCTCCTCGTATTTTTCTTGAGTTATCACATACATCACGCCAAAAAGCGGTGGCAAAAAATAAAAAATATCTGTTAAAGAAAGATAAATGACGAGGATAAAAATCAAAAAAAAGATTTTTAGATTTTTTTTATCAGTGCTATTTCTTCGCATAGTGGAAAATGTTTGCATAAAATACAATCCGCCCATATTTTTTGATTTGGTATATTTTCTTTACTCACTTCTTGGAATCCCAATTTCTCAAATAAAGCCCGCCTATAAGTCAAAACTAAAATTTCCTTTACCCCAAGTGCCTTACCCTCCACCTCACAATCTAAAATCAACTCACTTCCTACGCCCAATCTTTGAGCAAAAGGCGCAACAATCAAACTGCGCACTTCTGCCAACTCCAAAGAATGGATATGCAAAGCACAGAATCCCAACATAATGGGGTTTTTTAATGTATTTAAGCTTGTGGATTCTAATTTCAATTTGGCTTGAGGGGTTTTTTGAACGCTTTTTAACACGGATTCCTCCTCCCAAACTACACGATAAGAACGAATCATATTTGCCATAATTTCTGCGCTTCTTTCCAAAATTATGCCACGTTCCACTTCTGGACGCACAATTTCACGCATCATAGAAATATCTTTTAAAACAGGTCGTGTAATAATCATACTTCCTCCAAAACCTTTCTCCCTAATGTATTTTCAAGAATAAAATCTACAATTTCATTTTGATTCTGTCTTTTTAGGGAGCTAGAAAACTTGGCTTTGGGAAATGTGGATTTAAGCTTACTTTGCTCGTTTGCCTTCAGTTTATCAAATTTTGTAAAAATCTGCACTAAGTGTTGGTCAGCCCTAAGAAACTGCGAAATAAAAGCAACAAGATTCAAATCAATCTCCAAATAAGGATGGCGACTATCCACCAAATGCACAAACAGCCGAATGTTGTCGCGTTTGCGCAAGAACTCTACCAAATTGCGATTCCACAATTCTTTCTGACTTTTTGCAACTTTGGCATAACCAAAACCGGGCAAATCTACAAACATAACCTTTAAAGTATCCGAGTCCAAGCTTTCTTGAGCAATCTTTTCTTTCCATTCTGTTAAAAAGAAATTGATTAATTGCGTTTTTCCAGGCGTAGAAGAGCTTTTAGCAAGATTTTTTTGATTGCAAATTAAATTAATCAATGTGCTTTTGCCTACATTACTACGCCCCAAAAATGCTACTTCAGAAATCATCGGTGGAGGACATTGCGCAAATGTTTGAGCGGAAGTTTGAAATTGAGCAGACTTTAGGATAAAACGACTCATTTTGGCTCTTTTTCAAGTTTAAAAATCAAACGCGCAGGCTTTTCTTCATTGCCCAAAACATTAATAAAACCCTCTTTGTAACGAATAATGATTTTATCGCCTCTTACGACATTATTTTTGGCTATCTCTTTTACCACTGCATTGCCCAAAATCTGATATTCTTGATTGGAAGGCAAATAAAGTGCTTCGTTTGCCCTTCCCTCAATCCTACGTCCATCTTGTAAAGTAAGCCAAAAGCGCACATTTCCAATGGCTTGCATTCTGTTTGGGCGATTATTAGAATCAAGATAAATAAAAGCCTCATCTGCTTTCAAATTATCCTTGGCACGTTTGACTTCTACATTGCCTTTTAGTTGGGTTAATTTGCGTTGCTCATCTCCAATGAGTTCCTTTGCGCTTACTTCAATCTCCTCTGCCCAAACAAAAGGAATCAACAAAATAAACAAAACCTTAGACAGGTGTTTCATTGTTTTACCTTTAAGATTCCATAAATATTTTTTGCGTAGATTTTATTTTCTCTATACGTGATGTTCTGCCCGCGAATCTTATAGTTTTCGTCCAAAACAATAAATTCCCCCTCTCCTTTTAGCTCTTTTATATCAGGATTATATTGTGCTATTTGACTCCAAAACTTTGTTTTATTGCGTTGATAATTCACACCTTGAGGAAAAAAAATCTCTTGATTATCATAAAGTGCAAAGCTAGATTGTAAATTTTCTTGCCCTAGCACCTTTTCTTTGCGTTGAGATTCTTGACTTGGAAAAGTAAAATTCGTTACACTAAAATGCTCCAACTCATTCATTCCTTTCACATTCTCACGCGCTTTCTTTCCAAGCGCAACCACGCTCACTCCTTGTGCGCCTATCCGATAATATTCAAAATTAAAAACCTCAAATCTTGCAACTTTTTCTCTCCCCTTTAAATCTTGCGTTTTCTTACCATTTAAAACCGCAACCATTACAAGGCTCAACACGCAAAGAGAAAGAAAAAATATCGGGATTAAGCGACCACTTTTGAGTTGATTGATTTTAAGCAAAGATTTCATAAAGTTTAACTTGTAATTTTTCTTTTTTTATTAAATCATCAATCATCTCACGCACAGCACCCTTACCACCCTTATGTTTAAGCACTTTATGAACATTTCGTTTCACTTCTTTTACCGCATCAGAGGGTGCAAAGGAATATTTGACAAGCTTTAGCATACTCAAATCATTCAAATCATCTCCAATGATTGCAACTTCTTTAAGTGAGAGATTTGCTTCTTTTAAAATCTCCTCTAAAGCTTTTGCCTTGTCGCTTACACACTGTTTGAGATAGGTGATTCTAAGTTCTCGTGCTCGGTTTTCAACCAACTTGGATTTGCGTCCTGTGATAATTGCAACTTCTCCTCCAAGTTTAATCCACATCGCAATTCCTAAGCCGTCTTTTACATTAAACGCTTTCATTTCTACACCCTCATTGCTATAAATCAGACTCCCATCACTCAAAGTTCCATCTACATCTAACACAATCAACTTAATCATAGAATCCCCTTTGTGCTTGGGATTCCAAGTGCCTCATTCCTAGCACTTGCTCTACGCAAAGCAACAGCAAAAGCCTTAAAGGAAGCTTCTATCAAATGGTGTTGATTTTTGCCACGTTTTTGAACAATATGCGCAGAGATTCCAGCATTTATAACCACAGCACGAAAAAACTCTTCTACTAGCTCACAATCAAAATCGCCAACTTTGCCTCTAGTTTCCAAATCAAAAAACAAAAAAGGACGGTTACTAAGGTCCAAGTCGCACTCCACACATGCCTCGTCCATTACGATAGAAGCATTCCCAAAACGTTCCACTTTTTGAATTGGAAAAAGCGAATCTTTCAACAAGGCACCAAGCACAATTCCACAATCCTCCACACTATGATGAAAATCTACCTCCACATCGCCCACACACTGCAATTTAAGATTCCAATTTGCATGCTTACAAAGCGATTCTAACATATGATTAAAGAATCCAATTTTTGTTGAAATCTCCGCCTTACCCTCACCATAAACTTCTAAAGTTGCAGTGATTTTCGTTTCTTTGGTATTGCGTGTAAGGGTTTTCATAATCTACCTTTCTTTAAAATAACTTAAACTTTGGATTCTTTACATCAAACTACTCTGTAGTAATAAATGCTCCTGCTATTTTTTGTGAAGCGATAAAATCCCTTGCCTCTGCCTCACTCTTAAATCCACTCAATAAAACACGATAAATAGGAGAGCCTTGCGCAACATATTCCCGAATCACGGCTTGATAGCCGTGCGCATTTGCATGGGTGCTTTGGTATTTCACAGCACCACTTTTGTTTTTAAAAGCACCAATTTGCACAAGGAAATGCGAAAGTTGCATTCTCTCTTGCGTATGCGCGACTTTGTATTCGCTTCTTGCCAAAGTTTCTTGATTGAGGGGCATAGAATCTGAAATCGTGCCATTAAAGCCAATAACTTCTAAGTGCACGCGTGCCGTACCTTTACCCACCATCTCAATATCTCTTGCCGCACTATTAGACAAATCAATAATCCTCCCCGTTACAAAAGGACCTCTATCATTAATGCGCACAATCGTAGATTTACCATTTTCTTTGCTTGTTACACGCACAATCGTATTCATAGGCAAAGTTTTATGTGCCGCTGTATGCGCATACATACTATAAGTTTCTCCATTAGAAGTTTTTTTGCCGTGAAATTTTGGACCATACCAACTCGCAATTCCTTCATAAGTTTCTCCCAATGCTACTTGTGTTGGATAATACCATTTTCCATTGACTCTATAAGGTTTCATTGTGGCTTTATGTGCTTGTTGGCTTGTATTCATCACTCCATAATCTGGCGTAGATTGTGTCGTAGAAGAGGGATTATAATAAACATCACTCTTACCAAAAAAGCAACCATTCAGGCTAAAAGCTGCCCAAATAACACCTAACAAAATCCCATAAAAACCTTTCACGCTTTATCCTTTTCAAGAGGAATAATAATCTCTTGATTGATAGAAAGGGAATTTGCATTTTGAATCGCGTTGTATTGCGTAATGCGTTTGCTTGGCACACCATAACGTTTGGCGATAGAATGAATCGTCTCTCCCTTGCCTACGCGATGTACCAAATAAGATTTAACTTGTAATTTTTCTTTAGTTTGCACTTCAGATTTATAGCGCGCCAAAAACTGATAAGGCACATACACAGAGTAAGATTTCGCATAAGTTGGAGCGATATTGCGTTTGAATTGTGGATTATAATATTTCAACTCTTTCAAACTCAATCCCACTTGTGCGGCAATTTTGCTTAATGGAGTAGCTGGTGGCACCTCAATTGAAGTAAGCAAAGAATTTGCTCCACGATTTAAGAAATAATCGTAATTATTCGTTTTTAAGGTATCCACATTGCGAAACATCAAAGAAACAGAAAGAATCTTGCGAATATACATACGACTTTCTAATGGAATATATTTGATTTCAGGGTCTAAAAGCACACTCAATGAATCACTACCCGCTTCGCTGATTGCGCGCCTTAAGCGTCCATCACCGCAATTATAAGCAATTGCAGCAAGATACCATTTACCAAAGCTTTCTTTTAATTGCTTTAAATAAGTAATTGCAGCTTTTGTGGATTTGATTGGGTCTTTGCGCTCGTCAATTTGAGCATTAATCTCCAATCCTAAAGATTTAGCGGTTTTGGGCATAAACTGCCACATTCCTATTGCGCGTTTGCTAGACTTAGCAGTCAAAGAGAATCCAGATTCAATCATCGCAAGATACAGGAATTCTTGCGGGATTCCTTCCTTTAAAAACATTTCTTTAAGTGTAGGAATAAACTCATAGCCACTTTTGAATTTTTGTAGCAAATAATCTTGTCTCGCATCACTTAAAAAAGAATTTTTCACATCAACAAAATATTCATTGTTTAAAAATTCTGGTTCTACATCAAAGGTTTTTAAAACCTCCTCGCTGTGCGTATCATAACCCATTATGTCAAATTGAGCAAATCCTAAAGTTGCAATCAATAAAAGGAAATAAAAAAATTTCATCGGATACCTTAAAAAATATTTAATTTTAAGTAAAGATTAGATTCTATCTAAAATTTATAAAGTTTTCAATAAAAATTTATAAAAATACAACGATATTATTTCCCTATTTTGCTTGATTTTGTATCTTTTGTAAAGATTGTTGCGCTTCTTTTAGGCGATTTTGTAACTGCAAAAACCAATCTTTGTATTGTTTAAGCTGCATTTCCTCACTCTCATTTGGATTGTTTAAGATTAAAACAGCACGATAATCTTTCTCAAATTCCTCTACAATCCAACGCAACTGCAAAAACTCTTGAGGGCTTACATTACTTTGCTTTAGAATCTCTAATGCTTGTTCATAATTATGCTTTGTTTTTTGTAAAAATTTCTGAAGATTCAAACGTTGCTTTGATTGGCTAAAAATACTTAGAGCAGAACGATTATATGGGTCTATGTCTAAGGCTTGTGTGGCGAGTTGATAGGAGGATTCAAAGTTTCCCTTATTGAATTCTCTCTTTGCTTCGCGGCTCAAATTATAAGAAGTAGAAAAATAAAAATATCCCGCAATTAAAAACAATAATCCAACGCCTGATACTATCCATCTCATTATTGAATGTTCCTTAGCACTTGATTTAGCTCATCTTCTTCCATTTTAGATTGGATAAGATTCTTTGCTTCTGCTAGCTCCAAAGATTCCACTCCCAATGGCTCTTTTATTACACAAATAACTTTACTAAAAGGCTTTGGCACTTGGAATCTATCCCAGCTATTAAACCTCCAAGCGTTTTGGTAAAGAATCCTTGAAATCACAATGGGAGCTTTAGATTTTTGTGATAAAAGCACGATTCCATCTGCGACACTATGGTAAGGACCACGCGGACCATCAGGCGTGATAGCAATATATTCTTGATTTTCAATTTTCTTTACCGCCCCCAAAAGCGCACGTATTCCCCCTTTGGAACTTGAACCGCGTAGAGAACCGATGTTAAAATATTGCATCGTTTGAGCAATCAAATCCCCATCAAAATGCTGGCTAATCAACACAGAAACTTTTTGCTGACGATTCAAAAACTTATTACTCACCAAAGGTTGCAACAAAAGCTCGCCGTGCCAAAATGCAATGATAAATGTTTCATTATGTGCAATTTTCTCCAAAGTTTTTGGAGAAATCTGAAATTCAAAACGAACTAAATAGGATAGAATCTTGATAATGAAAGCTAAGATGGGCGGTAGCAATTTAATAGAAATCTTACGATTCTTGCTCTTTAAGTTCTGTTTAAAATTCTTAAGATGTTTTTGATAACTTAAAATACCCATTGAAATTCTTGCGATAATCTTTAAATTTTAGATTAACTCTCCCAAAAGTTGCGCACCTTTAATTTGACTGATTTTTACCTTGCAAATCTCTCCTACCAAATTGCGTCCCGCCTTAACACGCACAAGTTTGTTGGTATCGCTTCGCCCCTCAAGCAATAAATTTTCCTCATCAAAACTTTCAAACAAAATAGAATGAATTTTTCCTATTTGCTTAAAATTATCTTCTGTTAAGATTTCTTTATGACGCTCTTTTAGAAGCATTAAACGCTCTTTTGCAACTTCCTCATCAACCAATTTCACACTCTTGTCCTCTTCTAACCATTTTTGAGCTTGCGTATGGGGACGAGATGAATAAATAAAACTATAAAGAGTATCAAAACGCACTTTCTCTAGCATATCTAAGGTGTCCAAAAAGTCTTCTTCGCTTTCTGTCGGGAATCCTACAATAATATCTGTCCCGACACTTAGGCAAGGAATGAGTGAGCGCATTTTTTCAATACGATTCAAAAACCATTCCTTAGTATATCCACGCCTCATTTTTTGCAGAATCGCATTAGAACCACTCTGTAAGGGCATATGAATGGACTTACAGATTTTGGGATTCCGCGCAAATTCGGAAATAAAATCATCGTCCATATGTAAAGGGTGTGGCGAAGTGAAACGAATGCGTTCCAACCCATTAATTTGAGAAATCTCATTTAAAAGTTGCGTGAAATTAATCGCACGATGTTCATTTGAAAAACGTTTCCCATAGTTATTGACATTTTGCCCAAGAAGCAGAATCTCTTTTACGCCATCGCCTACCATACGTTTTGCTTCATCTAAAATCAGCGCAGCAGGGATTGAAATCTCATTTCCTCTTGTGTGCGGGACAATGCAATAAGTGCATTTTTTATCACAACCAATAGAAATATTAATCATACCCTTTAAGGTGGAATTGGGATTTTGACTAAAAACATAAGCACTATCGTCGTAATCAATATCTACCCAAGCAACGCGTTTTTGGTGAATAATCTGCGAGATTTTAGAAACATTGCGCGCACCAAGCACAAAATCAACCGACTTGGAGCGTTTAAGAATCACATCTCCCAAATGGCTTGCTGTGCAACCACAAACGCCAATTTTTGCGTCTTGTTTTTTGAGTTTAGCATATTGTCCAATCTCTGAAAACAACTTTTTTTCTGGTTTTTCACGCACAGAACAAGTATTAATTAAAATTAAATCTGCTTCTTTTGGATTCTGCGTTAAAAAATAATGCTCCTTTTCTTGTAATTCCGCGATAATATGCGCACTATCGCGTTCATTCATTGCACAACCAAGAGTTTGGATATAAAGTTTTTTACCCAAAGGAATCACTTATAGAATATGCATTTCATACATATAATCACCCTCATCTAACCCATAACGTACTTCACGAAAATAGGCTCGCTTGCCTTTTTTTTCGAAATATTCCAACAAAGATTGCATTTCTTTATGGGAATTTTCTTTATCACAATAGAAAATATCAGATTTTTTTTCCTCTAACATTTCCTCTAATTTTTTAATTGTAACTTTTGTTGGCTTTTCATTAATATGTTCGCGTGCTAATTTAATATCCATATTTTCACCCTTATTTTTGTAGAAAAATATTTGATTATATATATTTTTTACTTAAAAACTAATTTCAACAATGATTTATTTTTATGTTGCTTCCAAAACTTAATCAAGAATCTTTATAAATATAAAGCCCTTATAAAGAAAATTTAAACTAAAATAAGCCAAATTATTTTTTGAATTAACAAAACAAATTTTAAGAATTTAAGGACAAAATTTGGAAAAAATACTAGATATTATTGAAGGAATCGCCTATGAAAAAGGGCTTCCAATAGAAAGTGTTTCAGAGGCAGTTAAAGAAGCAGTCATTAAAGTTGCTAAAGAAACTTTAGATTCCAATATTTACTATGAAGCAGAAATTGATAAAAAAAATAAAACACTTCATCTTTACCAAGTAATTAGCGTATGCGAAAACGATAGCTCCGATGTAGAAGATAAAAATAATTTTATCTCGTTAAGTGAAGCCAAAAAACACGACAATGAAATTAAAGTGGGAGATGAATTGCGCTATGAATTAAGTCTAGAAGATATGAGCAGAAGTGCTGTAAATTCCCTCTTTAGAGAGCTTGAATACAAAATCCAACGTTTAATTGAAGCGCAACTTTTTGATAAATATAAATCACAAATTGGAAAAATCGTTAGCGGGAATGTCGTGCGGATTGATGATTTGGGAAATACTTATGTAGAAATTGATGAAATCCGCGCCATTTTACCTAAGAAAAATCGTATCAAAGGTGAAGAATTTAACGTAGGACAAGTGATTGGCGCTGTGCTAAAGCACGTTGGGATTGACCGCCAAAATGGAATCACTATTGAATTAAGTCGCACAACACCCAAAATGCTAGAAGAGCTTTTGAGATTAGAAGTACCAGAAATCAAGGACGGGGAAGTAGAAATTGTCAATTGTGCAAGGATTCCGGGAGAACGCGCGAAAGTCGCCTTAAAAACCATTTCTGCAAAAATTGACCCTGTGGGTGCAACAGTTGGTATTAAGGGTGTGCGTATCAATGCTGTCTCAAAAGAACTTAAAAACGAAAGCATTGATTGTATAGAGTATTCTGCGCAACCAGAAATTTACATTGCGCGTGCGCTTTCTCCTGCTCTCGTCATTAGCGTAGCACTAGACGAAAATAAAGCTATCGTCAATATCACAAGCGAACAAAAACCCAAAGCCATTGGCAAAAGTGGAATCAATATCCGCCTAGCCTCTATGCTCACGGGATTTGAAATTGAACTAAAAGAGATTGATAACCTCAATCAAAGCACAAAACAAACGACTGAAACTAATTCGCAAGAAGCACCTAAAAATAATCTTGATATTCTTTCTTCACTTTTTAAAGAATAATTTTAAGAATAAAGATTTGTCTTTTACCGCTTTTTAAATGTTTTTAGAATAGAATCTCAAGCTTTAATTGGATTGTTTTTAAAAAACAAAATATATAGATTTTAGAGAATTTGGAGTTTTTATGATTGGCTGGATGCAAAAACACAAAAAATATTTAATCATTACCATATGGATTAGCACTATTGCTTTTGTTGGTGCGGGATTTGTAGGCTGGGGAAGTTATAGTTTTTCAAGCACGAGCAATGCAGTTGCGGTAGTTGGGGATAGAAAAATTAGCATTGAAAAACTACAACGCGAATATGCAAAACTCTATAATCTCTATAATCAGCTTTTTAATGGAGACTTAGACAATGAGCAGGCTAAAAAAATAGGGATTGAGGAACAAGCTTTAAACAATCTTATTTCACGGGCTCTAAGGCTTAACTATGCTTATGATTTAGGATTGCGTATCAGCAAAGAAGAAGTGATTGATGCCCTAATCGCAATGGATACTTTCCAAAATAATGGTCAATTTGATAATGAAATTTACAAACGTCTTTTAGCGGACAATCAACTGCGTCCAAAAGATTTTGAAGAAGAATTGGGCGAAAGTTTGTTACTTGAAAAACTAAATGCTATTTTGGAGATTCCATTAACTCCACTTGAAACCGAAATGATGGGTGCTATCTATTTTACAGAAGACCATGTCAAAATTCATATTCTCAAACAATCTGACATCACTTTCACTCCCGCTCAAGAAGCTATTAAAAAATATTGGGAAGAAAATCAAGATATTTATCAAACGGAACGTGGCTACGAAATTGCAAGCATTTTAATCTCTCCTGATAGCATAGGAGCAAATGAAGAAAATCTCAAAAAATATTATGAGGATTTTAAAAACCAATTCTTAAATGCCAATGGGCAGCTTTTGACTTTCCAAGAAGCAAAAGAACAAGTTTTGGAAAAATACAAAGACGCACAGGCAGAAAAGGAATCCCTAAAAGAATATATTGCTTTACGCAAAGGAGAAAACTCTAAAGCAGAAATAAGCACCCTCTATGAAGGTGATGAAACTTATGGGGTAGAATTTTTAGACTTACTTAGTCAAGCCAAAGAACAAAGCACCATTAAACCTATCAAAACAAAAAAAGGCTACCTCACCGCAAAGGTGATAAAAATTATTCCAAGCAAGCCAAAAACCTATGAAGCAGCCAAATTAGACGCCACAGAAGATTTTATTAATTTTGAAAAAGCAAAATTATTAGAAGAAAAAGCAAAATCTCAATTAGCAAACTTTCAAGGTGTGGATGTGGGCTATTTAAGTCGTGAAAGTCGTGCGGTTTTAAAGGGCTTAAACGAACAAGAAAGTCAAGATTTTATCTCCCAACTTTTTACGAAAACTAAAGCAAAAGATTACATTTTCTTGCAAGATAAGATAATTTTATATGAAATCCTTGACCAAAGACTAAAAAATTCTGATATAATGGCAAAAAATTTAGATTTTTTAACACAAAATGGTATGCAAGTCAAATCTCGTCTCGTTGATGTCGCCTTTATGGAACATTTATTGAAAATTTATAAAATTGTTAAAAAAATCTAAATGTTTAAAACATATAGAAACGAATTGTAGCAAAGGACAAGGATTTGGAGCAAATACTTTTAGGTATTGATATAGGTTCAACAAAAATCTGTGCAATCATTGCAAACTGCAAAGATGGAGTTCCTCATATCATTGGCACAGGGTTTCATAAATCACAAGGACTTAAAAAAGGCTCAATCACTAATATAGAACAAGCGAGTCGCGCCATTAAAGATGCCGTAAATGACGCAAAACGTGTGGCAGGCACAAATATTAATAAAGCTGTTATTTCTATCTCTAGTGCTTACACCAAAAGCACTGATAGTTCCGGAGTGCTTAATTGTCTAAATAATGAAATTGGAATCAAAGAAATCAATCGCGTGATTCAGAGTGCGCTTTATAATGCCTCTATTCCAAACGAATACGAAGTGGTGCATATTTTGCCCTATAATTTTAAATTAGACGACCAAGATTTCATTGATGACCCTATGGGAATGAGTGGCGGTCGCCTAGAAGTTTCTGTGCGCATTATTACTGCACAAAAATTAAGCTTAGGGAATCTCAAAAAAGCCATTAAAACTGCGGGAATTGAGATTGAAAACATTGTGCTTGCCTCTTATGCTTCGTCTATTGCTGTTTTAACTGAAGATGAGAAAAATCTAGGAGTTGCTTGTATAGATATGGGTGGGAGCACTTGTGAGTTAATGATTCATGTTGGAAACTCCTTGCGTTATAATGACTTTTTAGGTGTAGGTTCTAATCATATCACGAATGACTTGGCAATGGCATTGCACACGCCGCAATCTATTGCAGAACAAGTAAAGATTCAATATGGTGGCTTTCCAAGAACTTCAGAAGATACAGAGAATCTAATTGAGATTCCAAGTATAGGTGGTAGCGACAATGACAAACATCAAGTTTCACTTGCGGTGGTACACAATGTCGTCTATGCACGTGTAGAAGAAACACTAATGATTCTAGCCAAATCATTAGAGCATAGCAACCTAAAAGACCAGCTAGGAAGTGGAATCGTACTTACAGGTGGTATGGTGCAACTAGATGGAATCCGTGATTTAGCAGCTGCACTCTTTAATGCACCTGTGCGTCTTGCGAATCCCATAGAAATTGATGGTTTATTCACAGACTTAAAGGGACCAGAATGCTCCACAGCAATCGGGCTGATTCTTTATGCTTCAGGCAAATATACCAACTATGAAATTGATTCGGAAAAACGCATTCGCTATCTTAATGAAAAGCTAGGAGAAGAGACAGAGCAATTATCAAAAAACATTCATCTTATCAATCCTTTGCAAGAGAAACAATCTAGTATTGCAAATCCCGTCAATAGCGTCCCAAAAAGCGCGGCAGATATTAAACAAGATTTAAGTAATATCACAGAAATTAAGAAAATCCAACCCAAAAATAACAATTTCATAAGACAGATGTGGGAAAAACTTACCCAAATGTTTTGATTTAATTTAGGAGGAATAAAACAATGATAGAAGTTCAAGAAGTTAGCCCAAAATTCGGTGCAAACATTAAAGTAATCGGTGTCGGTGGTGGTGGCAGCAATATGATTGGGCATCTAATCAATACAGGGACTTACGAAGGAATTGAATTAGCAGTCGCAAACACAGACGCGCAAGCTATTAATAGTTCTAATGCACCAATTAGAATCCAACTTGGAGCAAAACTCACAAAAGGTTTAGGGGCGGGAATGAAGCCTCAAGTGGGCAAAGACGCAGCATTAGAGAGCTATGAGGAACTAAAACAATTCTTAGAAAATACTGATATTGTCTTTATTTCTGCTGGGCTTGGTGGAGGAACAGGAACAGGTGCAGCACCTGTGATTGCTAAAGCAGCAAAAGAAGTAGGAGCACTCACAGTTTCCATTGTTACTAAACCTTTCCGCTGGGAAGGAAGACAACGCGCCAAACTAGCCGAAGAAGGATATCGTGAATTAAAAGCAGAAAGTGATTCTATTGTTGTAATCCCTAATGAAAAACTCCTCTCTATTGTAGATAAAAATCTTGGATTAAAAGATAGCTTTAGAATCGTTGATGATGTTCTTGTGCGAGCCGTAAATGGAATGAGTGGGGTAATTTTATCCCATAGTGCGGGTGATATTAATGTGGATTTTGCCGATGTTAAAACCGTAATGCACCACAAAGGTATGGCACTTATGGGAATTGGTGAATCTAGCGGTGCAGATGCTGCAAAAGAGGCAATTAAAATGGCAATTGAATCTCCTTTGTTTGATAATATGTCTATTAATGGTGCAAAAGGTGTTTTGGTGCATTTCTACTTCAATCCTGATTATCCATTGGCTGAAATTTCTAATGCAATGGAAATCGTAGAGGGCAATACAGACCCAGAAGCAGAGGTCATCTTTGGAACAACAACAGATTCGAGTTTAGAGCGCGATAAAGTTAGAATCACAATCGTTGCCACAGGATTTGAACGTGATGTAGCACAATCTACTTCCAATCCTCAAGAAGTAAGTCAAAACGAAGAAAGCTCCACATTAAAACTTGTAAATCCTAAAGATATGAGTCAAAAAATCAACCAACAAGATAGCATTACACTTGCAAGAAAAAAAGTCAGTGGCGGAGAATTTGCTAATGATGATTTTTTAGATATTCCTGCATTCTTACGCCGACAAATGGATTAATTTTTCTTCAAATGACTGACAGCAATTAACTATTGTTGGTCATTTATTGCCCAACAATAGTTAAGGATTACAAATGCAAGAGATATTATCTGAATTTGATTTTTTGATGTTATTTTTTTTGTTTGTTGCAGCTTTTGTGGCAGGATTTGTGGATTCTATTGCTGGAGGTGGCGGAATGATTACAATCCCTGTTCTCCTGATTAGTGGAATCCCACCCATTGAAGCCCTAGCGACCAACAAATTTCAATCCACTTTTGGCAGCTTTTCCGCAGCTTATCACTTCTACAAGAAAGGTTATTTAAATCTCAAACGCGCACTTCCTTTTGCATTGCTTGTCTTTGCATTTTCAGCACTTGGCACAATAAGTGTGCAGTTTATCCAAACAGATTCACTCTCCAAGATTTTACCTTTTTTAATTCTTATCTTTGGCATTTATTTCTTATTTTCACCCAAGATTACCGAAGAACAAAGAGCAACAACTATTCATCAAGGATTCTTAATTTTAGCCTTTACCTGCATTGGCTTTTATGATGGCTTTTTTGGACCTGGCACAGGCTCTTTTCTGATGCTTGCGCTTATTCTATTGGGTGGATTTGGGCTAACACAAAGTCTAGCCCAAGCAAAATTTTACAATTTTTCTACCAATGTTGCTTCTTTGGTTTTTTTTGCGCTCGGTGGAAAGATACTTTTCATCATCGGAATCGTAATGGCATTAGGACAATTTATCGGCGCAAATCTAGGCTCACGTGCTGCAATTACCTATGGAATCCGCATTATCAAGCCTTTGATTGTTATTGTTTCTTTTGTAATGGCAGCAAAATTACTCTATGAACAATTTTAGTTTGTATTTAGAAGCAACCAATGTCTAATCTAGCCAAAACTTTGGAATCCATACACCACCCTTTTAAGCCAATCAAAGATTCTAACTCCAAAATTTTAATTTTAGGTTCTTTTCCCTCTGTGGCTTCAAGGGAGCAAGATTTTTATTATTCTCACCCACGCAATCGTTTTTGGGAAGTGCTTGGGAGATTATTTGAATATAAAGACCTAAGAACAAAAAATCACGAAGAAAAAATCACTTTTTTATTGACACAAAAAATTGCACTCTATGATGTTTGTGCAGAATGCACAATTACAAAATCTAGTGATGGAAGCATTAAGAATCCTAAACCCATTCTTTTGGAATCCCTCTTGCAAAACACACAAATACAACACATTTTTCTTAATGGCAAAAAAGCAGCACAAATCTACCAAAAAGCCTTTAAGGATTCTAAAGTAACCTCTTTGTCTCATACTACTTTGCCCTCCACAAGTCCCGCCAATGCAAAATGGAATCTTGAGAGACTCTGCCAAGAATGGCGCGCTATTTTGATAGCTTTACGAAATAAAAACGAAATCTATTAAAGTTTTATGCCCCTTTAAAGAAAAAAAGATAAAATTTCATTTCCGCTTTTGGTATGCCAAGGTAGCTCAGCTGGTTTAGAGCGCTGGTCTCATAAGCCGGAGGTCGGGAGTTCAAGTCTCCCCTTTGGTACCAAGTGCGCTCATAGCTCAGCTGGATAGAGCAACGGCCTTCTAAGCCGTAGGTCAGAGGTTCGAATCCTCTTGGGCGTACCACTTACCCAAAATTTAACTATAAATTTCAACTAAACTTCACCTTAAAAGGAAAAATATGCTAAACAAAATAATGGGGGGGGGGGGCAAAATAAATTAAAGTCTTTTCTCCACGATAAAAGACTTTGGATT
>ERZ778515.204-NODE-204-length-52174-cov-9.656517_pt1 | contig 52174 bp, 34 predicted proteins | sample MGYA00510343_ERZ778515 | MGnify/ENA primary metagenome ERZ778515 (study PRJEB29527, sample SAMN07138965) | mouse gut metagenome | material: feces | host: mouse | place: China:Nanjing | collected 2016-01-25 ...
GGTTTGTTATGCCCTATAACATTTTTTCAATTCTAATTTTAAACAGTTTCTAAGTGAAATCGTATAAACTTTATTTCCGAAAACTCAAAAGGTGCCAGGATTTCCGATGAGAGATGTGTCCGCAGACTCATGTGCGGGAGTGGCGCCGGCGTGGGAACATTTTTCGGACTCGTAGCAGTATGGGGTCGATGCGGTCGGAGGCCACTACCATAGTGGTGGCTATCACGATTAGCAGTCCTCCCCAGAGTTCACGCATCGTAATCGACTGATTAAGTGTAAGGATGCTGAGAGCTACGGCAGTCACCGGTTCCAATGCTCCGAATATGGCGGTAGGTGTCGATCCGATGCATTGTATGGCCACTGTGGTGCATCCAAGCGATACTACCGTCGGGAGTACGGCCAGTGCCGAAAGGTTGAGCCAGTCGGCGGCGTGCCGCACTGGCGTGAACGGCGTGCCGATGGCAAACATGAAGAGGAATACCATGCTGCCGAATGCCAGTTGCCAGAAAAGTAGCTTGAGTGTGGGTATGGCCTGAATGACATGCGATACATTGGTCATTACCAGATAGATGGCATAAGTGAGCGATGATAGCATCACCAGTGTCACTCCGATGCCGCTTATTTCCACTCCATCGGGGGTGCGCAAGAGCATAAACAGACCGGCAGCCATGATGGCCAGACATAGGGCTGTTGTGGCGCGGAAGCGTTCGTGGAAAAGAAACGTCATGAGCACCGCCACCATCACCGGATATACGAAAAGCAGTGTGGACGCGATGCCGGAATTCATGTAATTGTAAGATTCAAACAGAGTAAGCGAAGAAATCCCCATCAATATTCCGAGCACTCCGAGAGGCATCACCTCATGTCGGGTGATACGCAGCGAATGTCCGCGCATAATCAACATGCAAGCCAGAATCGGGAGTCCGAGAACATAACGGAACAATAATACTGTATTCGGATTCATACCGACCTCGTAGAGCGGCACTGCGAAGGCCGGATTTGTGCCATAAGTGGCGGCAGCGACTGCCGCCAGTATATATCCTTTGAGTTTCATACAGCAAATTTAGCAATAAAATCTCATATTCGACGGGTTGCCGGTATATTGAAGTTTTTTTCATCCTCGCCCAAATCGCGAAAATGAAGCCGTGGATTTTGTGGATTGGGGAAGATTTGTTAACTTTGCAGACGCAACGGAAAGGGAATGCCGTGAGAATCGGCAACAGTACCCGCTGCTGTAAGGGTCAGTCATTACGCTCCTTTAGCCGGAATCTGACGGCAAAGCCCCGTCGGGATATTCCGGTCCGGATAAAGCGGTGCGTCAGGCAATGCCGGACGCTGACTACGCAAGATGTGATGACAATGCTCCACACGAAGTCATTGTAGCCCGGATGGGCTGTGAGAAGGCGTGGAGCAGGAGAGTCCGAGTCAGAAAACCTGCCGTCGCCTCATATGTCAATTTAAAGCCTTCGGGAGTTAGAGCGAATTGATTGTCAATCTCCACCGACCGGATTCCGTGTCGCAGTCCTTTGTCAGATGACTGACGGTGCACGGCGCGGCATGCAGAAGAGAAGTGGAGATGATAGGAGTCGCAGTGCTCCCGGAAGAGACACAATTCTTTTTTGCATAATATGAGGTGATGTTCCCGTTGTGATAGCGGGAGCATTTTTTTTGTGCAGTATTCAACCAAACCCAATTATAATGAAGAAACTTTATTACTTTCTTGCGATGGCGGCCCTGACAGCCACAAGTGGCATGGCGGCTGAACTTCAGGTGGCTACCTTCGAAGACCTCAACCTTGCTCCCGAAAGCTGGTGGGTAGGTGATACCGAGGATGAAGACTATGACTTCGGATCATTCACCAGTGGCAGCTTCGAATTCTCCAACTTCTACATTGCCGATTATGCCTCATGGGGCTTTTTCGGATACGCCAACGAGACGGGGAATGTATATCCCGGTGGGTACGATATTCCCGACCAGATGCTCAACTGCGTGGGTGGCGGTTATGAATCAGATTCCTACGGTATGGGTTTCATCGCTTCGTATATGGGCCCTTCGGTAATCCGTATTCCTGATTTCGAAGAGACTGGTGTCAACGTCAATGGCGTGTGGGTCACTAACAGTGCCTGGGTAGTGGATGCCATTCTTAATGGCGACGGCATGAGTCCTAAATTCGGTCAGGGCGACTATCTCAAACTTACGTTCAAGGGCTACGACAAGGATGACAACGTACGCACGGCCGATTTCATGCTTGCTGATTATACATCGGAAGATGCGTCGAATCATTATTATGTTGATAGCTGGCGCTATTTCGATCTCAGCAGTCTTGGCGATGTGGTGCGTCTTGAGACTGAACTGGTGTCAACAAAAGCCAACGACTACGGCATGACGACGCCCTCTTATTTTGCGTTCGACAATCTCGGAGCCACTAAGACAGGCACTGTAGGAGTGAAGGACGTGGAGAATGATTTTACTGTCAAAGTAAGCGTCATGAATGGGGTGGCTGTAGTGGCTGCCGCAGCTGATGAGTTTGCTGTCGAGGCCGTATCGCTCGACGGAATCCGCAGAGTCGCTCAGAGTGTTAACGGCGCGGCCCGGGTCGAACTGCCCGCCGACGGAGTCAACATCGTGCGCGTAGTGACTGCCGACGGAATCCGCACCGTCAAAGTGCTCAATAAGTAATCTTAAGGTAAGACTGCGGTTTTACCCCCTTCTGCCCTTGTGTTGAATGACTGCACATCGGTATAGGAAGACGTATTGAAATATAGATCGCACCTCAGGTTATGAACAGGGTAGCTGCTTAAGAATGATATCTTTTATGCAATCTGTACACACTTGCTTAAGTGGATATATTTCTGACAGCTACTTGAATAAAAAGAATGATGTGAAAAATGCGTGCGCCGGATCGGGATGATTCGGCGCATTGTTTTTTTTGCGGCCCAAGCCGAAATCCCGGTGCATGGAATTTTCGTAATGAAGATCCGTCAGTTTACTTTGGGCACATGCTTAAAAACAGTCGCGGCCATAGGCTGATGCGCAACTTATCAGAGCTATAAATTGTTGTAATATTGTGTCTAAGGCATTTTGCCATCAGATGCAAAGCGAATCCACTTGAAAATTAATATAAATCTAAACTTTATTACGATGAAGATAATTGCAGCTTCAATACTTGCCGGCGCATCGTTGGTGCTTCCGCTGCTGGTCACTTCCTGTGGCGATGACCTGGATTACGATGAATTCTATGGGGATCATCTTTCGCCCGGTCATCTTGCAGGGAAGTGGTACTGCAAGGATGCCGATGTTATTGATTTGTATGCTGACGACTATTATCGTCATATCCCCGGATATGCATACGACTCCCTCAAAGAGAGGGTAGAGGATTATCTGGAGGATGAAGTGGTGTATATCCATCCGTCGGATATACAGATCAGAGGCAACCGGATACTCTTCGTTGACAACGGCGAGGAGTGGGAAGTGCTTGATTTTGATGATGATGATGATGATTTACGAGTGGTCTACGATACGACCGTCTATATCGACTCCTATGCGATCGGGGTTAGGGCAGAGGTAAAGTACGAACGCGATGATGATTAGATCCGGATATTCTATTCTCCGGTGTCAGTCATATCGACGTTATAGCCGTAGTGTGTGTGAAATAAATTAACAACCTTATGGGAATCGAAAATGCCTTGTCTGCAGTGATTGCAGGCAAGGCATTGTGGTTATTAATTGATTTTCGGTGTGTTCAGAGAAGTTTCCACTCCACGCCATTCTTTGTGTCTTTGACGTCAAATCCAAGATTTGCGAGCCTGTCGCGGATAAGGTCGGAAGTGGTCCAGTCTTTTGCATCTTTGGCATTCTTACGGATATCCATAAGGAGGTCGACGGCACCTTCATATGCTGCAGTGCCCTTGTCGGCGCCTTTAGCCTCGATACGGATACCGAGTATATCGATAAGGAATGTATCAAAGAGCCTGCGCAGTATGGCGATATCCTCTTCTGCGAGAGAGGCGGCCCCATCGGAGGCCTGATTGATGATTTTTCCGGCCTCGAATAGAGTGGCGATTACCATCGGCGTGTTCAGGTCGTCGTCCATAGCCTCATAAGCCTGTGCGGCGAAGTCGGGCAGCTGCAGCGATGACTTATCAGCGGGTTTGAGGTTTTCGAGACGCCGGTAAATGTCGGTCATCTTTTCAAGGGCCTTCTCCGAAGCGCGAAGGGCATCGTTGGAGAAGTCTACAGTCGAGCGATACTGTGCCTGCAAAATGAAGAAACGTATCACCATCGGAGCGAATGGCTGTTCCAGTTTCGGATGTGAGCCATTGAAGAATTGCTCGAGCGTGATGAAATTGTTGTATGATTTTCCCATCTTCTTGCCGTTGATGGTGATCATATTGTTGTGCATCCAGTATCTTACGGCCTCGTGTCCCTGGGCGGCCACACTTTGGGCGATTTCGCACTCATGATGCGGGAACATAAGGTCCATTCCGCCTCCGTGAATGTCGAATGTTTCACCAAGATATTTGGTTCCCATAGTGGAACATTCGAGATGCCATCCCGGGAATCCTTCACTCCATGGGGAAGGCCAGTGCATAATATGCTCCGGAGCCGCTTTCTTCCACAGAGCGAAATCAAGCGGATTGCGTTTTTCGCTCTGTCCGTCGAGATTTCGGGTGGAGCTGTAGAGGTCGTCGATATTGCGTCCGGACAGTTTGCCGTATTGATGGTCGTGATTGTATTTCTCAACATCGAAATACACCGAACCCTCGCTTACATATGCATATCCGGCATCAATTATCCGCTTGATATACTCGATTTGCTCGATTATATGGCCCGAGGCATGAGGCTCGATTGATGGCGGAAGCACATTTAGGGCTTCCATATCGTGGTGGTATCGGTTGAGGTAATGTTGCACGACCTCCATCGGTTCAAGCTGTTCGAGCCGGGCTTTTTTTGCGATTTTGTCTTCCCCTTCGTCGGCATCATGCTCAAGATGCCCCACATCGGTGATATTACGCACATATCGCACCTTATATCCCAGATGGGAGAGGTATCGGAAGAGGATGTCGAAGGTGATAGCCGGGCGGGCGTGTCCGAGATGGGCGTCGCCGTAGACGGTAGGTCCGCAGACATACATTCCGACGCGGCCTTCGTGGATGGGTCGGAAGGGCTGCTTGGTGCGGGAGAGTGTATTGTATACGCAGAGATTGTGTTGCATCGCGGGGTGACGTTGTGGAGTTGCCGGGATTTATGTCAAGCCCGTCACTCTCATATCAGGTGTTTTGGATGGTAATAAAGCAATCCCGCCCGGAAGATTCTTCCTTTAGGGAGAGAATCCCCGTCGGGCGGGAAAGATGGTCAGAGGTGATCAGTTATTGGCAGCCGCGTTGTTTTTGGCATTGCGGGGCTTGATTTCGCCAAACTGTGCCTCGTATTTCTGCACATTATCAGTGAGGGCGAACATGAGCTGCTTGGCGTTCTCGGGGCTCATCACTACGCGGCTTACTACGGGAGCCTGGGGCATTCCGGGTGCAGCGAAGATGAAGTCAATGAGGAACTCGTTGGGGCCGTGACCGATCATTGCGAGGTTGCTGTATTTGCCATCGGCAAGTTCGGGACGCAGCTGAATCTGCAGCTGGTTCTTGTTGTTGTTTTCGTTAGCGTTTGCCATTTTTGCTTTTTTGTTAAATTGTAAAGGAACCGAAGCCTCACGCATGGGGCGCCGGAGGGTTTGTAATGCGAAGATAACACATTTATTTGGAATCTGCAAGAATTGGGCGCGATTTGTTGCGTTTTTCTATCGGATTAGTTTCATGTGGCTATATTTAACATACTGACCCTTGCCTGTTTGAGCATAGATATGCTTTACAACATGTAATCCGGCATTCTGCATCGTCTCTCCCCCCATCTCTGCGGCAGTCGGTGTATATACGCATGGAGTGGGAATCGGGGCGGTGCGGGGCTGATTATTCCGACCCGGCATGACTCTATGTGCATTTCATTCAGGGATAGAGGTGTCATGTTTCTTCAGAAGAAGAATATTGAGCAGCGGGCCGGAGTGCCCGTCTTCGGTCTTGGCTGTGAGAGTCTCCAATATGAGCTGTCCGGAGCCGAAGTCATAGATTGCTATTTCGGCATCGGGCATATTCAGGGGCGAACCTTCTTTGACCATCAGCGAGTCGGGGATATCAAGGCTCTGGAGCAGATATTGCGTAAGTTCCTCAGGGATAAGATCTCCGAGATACAGGTTTTTGATGCGGGCTTTTGTGGGAGAGAGCACTTCAACGCACCATTGTCCCGGAGCGCCCTGTATGTCGGTATAAAGCGGCATACCCTGCCCGTCGGTCAGGATTCCCTGGAAATTGTATTCTGACGAGTCAAGAGGCTGATTGACATTCATTGCGTCCATTATCGACCGCAGAGTCATGGCAATGTCATTGTCGGCATGGGGCATCTCCATTACTTCGTCAGCCGTATCTGTATTTTTGTGTTCTGAGCCGGAACATGCCTGGAAGAGTATGCCTCCGACGGAGAGTGCAATGAATACGATAATGGCGCATCGTGCGGATGCCTGGTAGAGGACTGAAGTATGTTGGGTTTTCATAAACAGATGATATTGTGATGGGTAATTTTCAGCTTATGAGAGTTAACATGTATTCGAGTGTCGGGCTGCTGTGATTGCAGTAGCCCTATACTCACAAGAGTTAAACAATTGGGCTATACAAGTTCCCCGAGATACTTTAACGTTTCTAAACTAATTTAAAATAGCTTAGGAGAGCGCCTGAATTTAATTTATACAATATGCGGGCTTGGTTGTTAGTCGATTCCGGAGCGGAGAGAAGGAGAATATAAACGTATCCGACTCAGCGACAAGCCGAAAGCGGCAAAGAAAAATGCCGCAGATTGTATAAAAGATTTCCGTTCAATTACTATAGGTCAAATTTGAACACTTACCTATCGGTTAAATTTGCACACTTACTTAGGTTATGGATGATGATATTGTAGTTGTCCCCCGCCGGGTTGAATCAGCGGGGGACGTGTGGTAGTGAGATTATTCTGCGTTTCAGATTAGTTAAGTTGCAGATATCTTATTTTTTGAGGGCTGGTTTTTCTTCGGTGACGCGTTCGAGCCATTTCACCATAGCGAGCATGGCACCCATAGAGATAAAGCATACACCGGCGAAGATGACCCATGCCTGCCAGATGGGACACGCATTGTAGATGAGCGGGCCGATCCAAAGCAGGAGGTTGCCTACCGCAGTCGCGCCGAGCCAGAGACCCTGACAGAGGCCCTGCAGATGGCGAGGAGCCACCTTCGAGACAAACGACAGGCCGAGCGGCGAGATAAACAGCTCTGCTACCGTAAGGAAGAAATAGAGGAGTATCAGCACCCATGGACCCGTCTTCATACCTTCGCGCACAGCCACGGCAGTGTTGCGGAACATTTCGCCCGAGGGATAATTGTAGAATGCGCAGACGATGGTAAGGAAGATGTAGGCTACTGCGGCCAGCCCCATGCCGATGGCAATCTTACGCGGGGTAGAGATAACCTTGCCGCGGCGTGCAAGTGCAGCGAAGTACCACATAATGACCGGAGTGAGCAGAATCACGAAGCAGGGATTGAGAGCCTGCCAGATTTCGGGAGCGATAGAGTCTGTCTTCACGAAGTCGCGTGCGAAGAGGGAGAGCGAAGTGCCGTTCTGATGGAAAGAGAACCAGAAGAAGATGGCGATGCCGAGCACAGCGAAGAGAGCGCCCATGCGCTGTTTGATTTCCTTGGCCATTGCCTGACGTTCTTCAGCAGAGATTCTGACAGTCTCGGAGGCTTCCTTCTTTGCCGGCGAGGGGAGACCGCGCTTTGTGACGAGGAAGATGCAGAGAGAGATCAGCATTGCGGCCACAGAGGCGATGAATGAATAGTGGATGCCTTCGTTGAATATCTTGAGATATTCGGAGCAGAATGCCTGTATTTCAGAGGCGGTCGACATATCGGTAAGCGAGTGACCTACCTGTGTGGCGAGGGCGTAGAGATTGTTGAGATTCTCCAGGTTCATATTGTCGGTCACACTGAGGTACTGGTGGCAGAGAGCCGGCAGGTCGGCGTTGTAGGCCAGGTCGTGTGCGCCGAGCCACCAGGAGCGGAGCATCGGCGCTACGAAAGGAGCGATGAGGCCTCCGATGTTGATGAACACATAGAAAATCTGGAACCCTGAGTCACGCTGAGACGCATAACGGGGATCATCATAGAGCTGACCTACGATGGCCTGCAGGTTGCCTTTGAAGAGGCCGTTGCCGAATGCTATAAGGAAAAGCGCGGCGCAGGTCAGCGTGAGGAGCCAGGATGTATTTTCGGCTGATGCAAAGATTGGTATTGCCAGCACGACGTAGCCCAGTGTCATGACCGCCAGACCGGTGATGATGGTGCCTTTATAGTTCTGCGTGCGGTCGGCAATCAATCCGCCCACGAGACTCAGCACGTAGATTCCGGCATAGAAGAAAGAATAAATGAGGGTGCTTGTCTCCTCTTTGAGTCCGAATTTAGAGCAAAGGAAGAGCACGAGCACGGCATTCATGATGTAATAGCCGAATCGCTCGCCCATGTTGCTCAGGGCTGCGGGGATAAGACCCTTTGGTTGGTTTTTGAACATAAGGTGTATTGATTTAGGTTAGTCTGCTATCCTGTTGCTATCCGGCGCTTTCAAGGAGCTTGAATGCGCGGGCGTAGTTTTTAATCTGTTTCACCATGGCGAGCAGGCCGTTGGAGCGGGTTGGAGAAAGGTGTGTGCTCAGTCCGATTTTATCTATGAAATAGAGGTCGGCGTTTAGAATCTCATCTGGCGTGTGGTCGTCGAGCACTTTCAACAGCAGAGTGACGATTCCTTTCACAATCATGGCGTCAGAGTCGGCCTGGAAATGTATGTGTCCTTCCGGGGTGCGGGATGCGTTGATCCATACACGGCTCTGGCAACCTTCGATTAGGTTTTGCGGTGTTTTTTCCGCTTCAGGATATTCGGGCAGCGTATTGCCCAGATCGATTATGTATGCGTAGCGGTCCATCCAGTCTGTAAGTTCGCTGAATTCCTCCACGATTTCATCCTGAGTCTGATTAATGGTCATACAATATGATATTTTAGGGGCGTTCAACTCCGGAGAGGGAGTAAATAGCCGTTAGACAAGCGCAAAATTAGCAAAAAAAGTTGAAATCACACCGTAAGGAATGCAAAATCATGAAAAAAAGCGCAGTCAATCCGTAGTGACGTAGATGACTGCGCTTTTATATTGAGTGATAGTTGTCGGGGGGGGGCGGACAGGATTCCGGGTAAATCGGAATGGATAGTTCTGATGAAAAGCCGCCTCCGTGTTTATCTGAAATTAGCGGCAATACCGAGGGCTATTTTTTTCATCTCTTCGGGCTTGAGATCCTTTTTATTGCGGAAGTCCATGTCGCCTTCGGATGAGATTGGAATCATGTGGATGTGGGCGTGCGGCACTTCCAGTCCGAGCACAGCCATAGCCACCTTCTTGCAGGGGATTGTAAGTCTGATGGCCTGGGCCACACGTTTGGCGAATTTCATCATCTCGCCGATCATTTCGTCGGAGAGGTCGAAAATATAGTCGGTCTCCTGACGTGGGATGACAAGCGTATGCCCGGGCTGCACGGGATTGATGTCGAGGAACGCGAAGAAGCGTTCATCTTCGGCAATCTTGTAGCACGGGATTTCGCCGTTGATTATTCTTGAGAATATTGTCATGGGAGATAAAGAATGATCAGATTTCGATTTTGACGATTTCGAAAGTCATTTCGCCGGCGGGCACTTTGCATTTCACCAGGTCGCCGACTCTGTGTCCGATCAGAGCGGCTGCGATTGGAGTGGTGGATGCGAGCTTGTTCTCACGGAAATTAGCTTCGTTCTCGGTGACGATTGTGTAAGTTACGGTCATTCCGTTGGCCACATTCTTGATAGTCACCTTATTGAGTAGCTGCACCTCTTCGGTGTTTAGCTGAGAGTCATCGATGATGCGGGCGTTGGCCACGAGCTCTTTGAGCTTTGCGATTTTCATCTCCAGCATTCCCTGTGCCTCTTTTGCGGCGTCGTATTCGGCGTTTTCGGAGAGGTCGCCTTTATCGCGGGCCTCGGCGATGGCAGCTTTGATGGCGGGACGCTGGGCCTCGAGTTCGGCGAGTTCCTGCATCTTCTTATCGTAACCTTCTTTTGTGAGATATGCCATGGTTTGAAATTTTAATTAATCGGTTTAAGATAAAAAATTCAAGGCGCCCTCCGAGCAGCGGTGGTGCCTTGTATATACTGTCAATGGCCAATCGAGCCACGTCATGGGCGTGTGATCAGCCGTTTACTTCTGCAAAATTACTAAATAAACCGGATGCCTGCAAATCCGCAACGTGAAAAAACGTGAAATGCGCGCGTTCTGACGGTGATGATGCGACTGATGGGATGCTGATTGCTGCTGTCGATGGTCCGGAGGAGGCGATTTGTCTTCACATCCTATGGCACTGCCGACGTTGCCCCTGCATGGGGGCGTCATCCGCCTTCGCAAAAAATGTCAATGCCTCCCCGCTCCGGGGAGGCATTGACATTTTTTGCAAGGGAGCTGATTTGAGCACTTGCTTATTGCCTGGGGCTTATGAGGAAATGGTCGCCGGTCTCTTTTACGATGCGTTCGTAGTAAGCCTTGTCGTAGCCAGGGAATTCGGGGTATTGGGGAAGTCCGTATTCATTGCGTTGGAACCGGCCGTTGTCGTCAAGTTTCTTCATGTTGCCATCCATATAGCGCACGAGCAGGAACTGTGCGAGATTGCGGTAGTCGTCGGTGGCTTTCTTGGCGATGGCGGCTCCTTCGGCGTTGACTCCGGCAGTGAGCTTCGCCATGTTTCCGGCCTCGGCCAAAGCCTTCAGTTCGGCCTCTCTGGCCGGGCGCGAAGAGATGAATTCATTCTCAAGCGCCGACTGCACCTTGCGTATGTCGGGAATCATCAGGTCATAGCGTGCGTAAGCCTGATTTGCCACCCAGTTGTTCATCCAGAAGTTGGAGTTCATGTCGAAGGTGTTGATATCGCCATGCTGCAGCTCGGCGGGTACTTCGGTCATAGAGCAATAGAATGGCATGTAGACAGTGGTGTTGGTATCGTCGGTGCCAAACCAGAGTACTCCCCCCACAGGGTCGGGCAGCCAGTCACGGCTCTGGCTGACGAAGCTCCATCCGGTCTGCTGTGTGGCGATTGCGCGTTCGTTGGTGTATTCTTTACCGTCGACTTCAAATGTCATCGGACGCCATCGGTATGGGACATGGTTCGGTCCGGCCCCGATGTCCTGAGTCATGTCGTAGGGAGTGCCTTGGAAGAGGTCGCGCATCGCGTCCTGCATGCCGGCGAGGTCCACTTTCTTCTCCGGTATGATATATAGAGGCATAGGCACGTCGGAGTCAGCGTTGATCCAGGCGAAATATTGGTCGGCTTCCGGGTTATACCGGCGGAAGTATGTCCATACGCGTCCGTCGCATCCCCGTCTTGTGTCGGGGGTATGATTCTCGAAAGCATCGGCAAAAGAGAAATCCTCATCCTTGCCGGAGAAGTATCCGCGCCGGCGTGCGAAAGGAATCAGGTCTTTGGCATACATCACATTCTCCTTGTCCTTAAGATTTACCTTACGGATACGGGGTTCGTTGGCATGTCCGGAGATTGCGTCGTCGGGGATTCTGACGGCAATCCAGACAGCACCTTTTTCGGCACCTTTGCCGATCATCTCCATTACCCACACTTCATTTTTGTCGGCGATAGAGAACGATTCCCCGCTTGATGCGTAGCCAAATTTATCCACCAGGTCGGTCATGACATTGATGGCCTCGCGTGCGGTTTTGGCACGTTCCAGAGCGATCTGCATCAGCGACCCATAGTCGATGATTGAATTTCCGGTGGTGTCGGTCAGTTCCTTATGTCCACCCCAAGTGGACTCGGCGATGCAGACCTGATGTTCGTTCATGTTGCCAATCACATTGTAGGTATGTGGCACCTGTGGAATTTCCCCCAGAGGCTTGTTGGTGTCCCATTCCACGACCTTGCGCATTGCACCCTTGGGGTGGTCGGTTGCCGGGGTATGTGTGAGCATTCCGTACAGATTATGCGAATCGGCGGCGTAAGTCACCATTACCGAGCCATCGGCCGAAGCCTTTTTGCCGGCAATAAGGTTTGTACATGCCTCTGCCTGCATAGGGGCGAGGACGGCTGCGGCGAGTGTCAGGGCTGACAGTGCGTATGACAGGTTCATTGGTAAATATGATGAGGTTAGATATTGCGTGGCGATATGCCATGGCGCAATCATTCCGTAATTGGTGAGATTGCGCCGTAAAGTTACATAAAAAATAGTGGAATAGCAAACAAAAAAGAGTCAGTTGGAATAAAGGAAACGCTTGATGGAACGTTTGGGAGTCTTTTCGAATTCCGTGGGCATCAGGATGATACGCGACACCCGTTCGTAGGGTGCTACCAGCCTGTTGAGGTCGGCGCATGCTTTTTCCATTTCGCCCGGCAGGTCGGCGGCAGTGAGTCCCAGGCGGTCAGCCTGTTCGAAGTCGGGGTATACGAGCGCCACGAGTTTGCCGTCGCGCATCACCACGAGCGATTCAGCCACAAAAGGCATATTGTTGAGTTTTGCCTCGATTTCTTCGGGATATATGTTCTGTCCGGAAGAGGAGAGTAGCATTGTTTTGGAGCGTCCGCGTATGTAGATTGTGCCGTCGGCCGAGCGAGTGCCCACATCTCCTGTCTTTAGCCATCCATTGTCGCTCAGCACCATTTCGGTGGCCTCCGGATTCCTGTAATATCCCTGCATCACGTTGCTGCCGCGCACACAGATTTCACCCGGGATATTCTCAGGGTCCTCGCTCATCACCATGCTCTCCATAGATGGGAGAGTCCGTCCCGATGAACCCGGGCGGAATTCGCGCCAGGGTGTATAGGATATTAGTGGGCCGCATTCTGTCATGCCGTATCCCACGGTAAACGGGAACTTGATTTTATGCAGGAACTCCTCCACCTCCCGATTGAGAGGGGCGCCGCCTACGATTACCTCCTCGAATTCTCCTCCGAAGGCATCAATAAGGCGTTTGCGGATTTTTGAATATACGAGCGAGTCGAGCAGCGGCACAGCCAGAGTCCAGCGCATGGCGCCCTTGGAAATTATCGGGAGAATCTGGTTTTTATATATTTTTTCAAGTACGAGGGGCACACATATCACCAGATTCGGGCGGACCTCAGCCATTGCTTTCATCAGCACGCGGGGCGACGGGGTCTTGCCCAGCAGCGTGATATGGCTTCCTACGGCCAGAGGTGTCAGCATGTCGAATGCACACCCATAGGCGTGAGCCAGCGGCAGGAATGCCAAAGCTCGCGAAGATCGGAAATGCAGCCCGCTTCCGATTCCGAAGCAGACGTTGCCGGCCAGATTGCCGCCGGTGAGCATCACGCCTTTAGAGAATCCGGTGGTGCCGGAAGTATAATTGATTTCAGCAAGAGCAGAGTTGGGGATGTCGGGATATCGGATGTCATGAGAAGTGTATCCTTCGGGATATCGGTGTCGGAACCTGCGGCGCAGCAGACGCAGATGTCGGGAGATATCATTGCCTCGTTCCATCAGCAGCCGAGGGGCGTCGATGGCGAACACACCTTCGGCCTTGAGGAGTTGTTCGGGCTGCATATGTTCCCATACCTGCGGACTCACGAAAAGCAGTCGGGCACCGGAGTGATTGACGATATGGCTTACATCAACCGGATTGAAATCAGACAGTATGGGCACTATTACAGCCCCATATGTGACGACGGCCATATATATCTTCACCCATTCCACCGAATCGCGACCGCATAGGGCTACCTTGTCGCCGGGGCGGATGCCTACGTTTTCAAAAAAAAGGTGTATCATGGCTATCTTTTGAGCCAGGCCGCCATAGGAGATAGTGCTTTGTGATGAATAGTCAGTCAGGGCTGGGAGATTCCAGTTCTCAATAAAGCTGCGTTCGTAGATTTTGATGAAATTCAATATGGGATATGGGTCTTTCATAAGTGCCGTAGTTTGGGTTGCGCGGCCAAGAGTGGAAGAGTGCCGTGCCGGTTATGGATTGAGTGCGGACCGGCGTCCGGGACGATAGACGTCGGCGCCGGTCCGGATAATTCAGAATTATAATGGTCAGAGAGCCATGCGGTAGATTTCGCGGCAGTCGTCCATTGACAGGGTGACATAGTTGCCCAGTGTCGGCCCCATGTTGCGTTCAAGCGAACATACCATAGTCTCGATATCGGGTTCCTGCCCGATCAGCTCGCGCAGAGAGGTGGTCAGTCCGAGGTCGTGGTAGAAATCTTCCAGTCTGGAGATGCCTTCGGCTATGATTTCATCCGTGTCGTGCCCGGATGGATCCACCGACATCACATTGATTGCAAACTTCCAGATTTTGTCGGGGTTATGGCGTGCGCAGAATTTCAGCCATGCAGGCACGATTACAGCCAACCCTGCGCCGTGGGGCACATCATAGATGGCCGAAATCTCATGTTCAAGACGATGCGACGACCAGTCTTCCACCTTTCCGACACCACATAGCCCGTTGTGTGCCAGCATCCCGCCCCACATCACTTCGGCGCGGGCCTCATAATTGTCGGGTTGGAAATGGAGAGTCGTGGCTTGGTCCATGATGTCGCGCATGATGGCTTCGGAATATCCGTCAACGATTTCGGTGCCTGCAGTGTTCGAGAAATAACGCTCATAGATGTGGCAGAGCATGTCGACGATGCCGTAGGCGGTCTGATTGGCCGGGAGCGTCATGGTGAGTTCGGGATTCATCACTGCGAATTTCGGCCTGAGCAGCATCGGATATCTTACAGAAATCTTCTGGAGCGTTTTTTCGTTGGTGATTACCGAGTTGCCACTCCCTTCGCTGCCTGCGGCGGGGATGGTGAGCACCACCCCTACAGGCATGGCCTTCTGAGGTGAGGCCTCGCCGTTATAGAATTTCCAGAAGTCAGTGTCGGCGGGCGCTCCGAGAGCGATTGCCTTAGCAGTATCTATCACCGACCCGCCCCCCACGGCAAGTAAGAAATCCGCCTTTTCGGCGCGGGCGATGCCGATGCCTTCGTATACCTTTGAGGCTACCGGGTTGGGGCGCACGCCGGCGAAATCCACATATTCCAGCCCCGCATCCTGCAGCGTCTTGCGGATGCGATCGAGCAGACCCGAGCGTTCGGCCGAGCCTCCTCCGCTGACAATCATGATTTTATGTGCTCCGAAGCGGGCAGCAAGCTCTCCGGTGCGTAATTCGGTGCCGCGCCCGAACACAAACTCGGTCGGCGACCAGAAAGTGAAGTTTTCCATGCGGTTGATATAAATTAATGACGGCCGGAGGAACCCCTCCGGCCGGAATGGAATTACTCATGAATATAACAAGCGCCGGGGCTTACTTGTTGATTGTGGCGATGGCATGGCGCAGACGGCCGATTACCTCCTGGCGTGGCATAAGTTCGGTGATGTCAAACATATGCGGGCCCCGGCATGCACCTACCACAGCAAGACGGAAGGCATTCATCACATTGCCCAGATGATATCCCTTCGATGCAATCCAGTCGAGCACGATTTTCTCAGCATTGGCCGATGTCATGTCGTCGATACCTTCGAGCACGGTGATAAGCTCCTCCATTATGGCAGGCATCTCCTCGCTCCAACGCTTCTTCACATCCTTCGGGGCATACTCCACAGGGGCGCGGAAAAAGAAATCTGCCTGATCCCAGAGTTCAGGGATAAGGTTGGCGCGGCTCTTTACCATACCGAGAGCGCGGGCCACATACTCGTCAGAGTATCCCGAGATTCCTTTATCCTCAAGCACCGGCCGGAAGAGGGTGGCAAGCTCACTGTCGGGAGTGCGGAGCAGATACTCGTGGTTGAACCACATCCCTTTCTTATAGTCGAACTTGGCGCCTGCCTTTGAGCAATGTTCGAAAGAGAACTTCTCGATGAGCTGCTGCATGTCCATCAGTTCGGTATCGTCGCCGGGATTCCATCCGAGCAGGGCAAGGAAATTGACCACAGCCTCCGGGAGATATCCCTGTTCGCGATAGCCCGAAGACACGGCTCCTGAAGCGGGGTCATGCCATTCGAGAGGAAATACCGGGAATCCGAGTTTGTCGCCGTCGCGCTTTGAGAGCTTGCCGTTGCCCACCGGTTTGAGCAGCAGCGGGAGATGCACGAACTCAGGCATAGAGTCTTCCCAGCCGAAGGCACGGTATAGGAGCACGTGCAGAGGTGCCGAAGGGAGCCATTCCTCGCCACGGATGACGTGGGTCACTTCCATCAGATGATCGTCGACGATATTGGCCAGATGATAGGTCGGGAGGTCGTCGGCACTCTTATACAGCACCTTGTCGTCGAGAATGTTGGAATTGATGGTCACTTCGCCGCGGATGCGGTCGTGGACAGTGACGGGCATATCAGGCTCGATTTTGAATCGCACCACATACTGCTGTCCGTCGGCGATGAGGCGTCGGGTCTCATCGGAACCCAGAGTAAGTTCATTGCGCATTGAGCCGCGGGTAGAGGCATCATACTGGAAATTCGGGTGCTCTGAGCGTGCGGCCTCCAGTTCTTCGGGGGTATCGAAGGCTATGTAGGCTTTGCCGTCGGCGAGGAGCTTATCGACATACTTTCTGTATATCTCGCGGCGTTCGCTCTGACGGTATGGGCCATGTTCACCTCCGGCGCCGATGCCCTCGTCGATTTCAATTCCGAGCCAGCGCAGCGACTCTACAATATATTCCTCCGCTCCGGGCACGAAGCGTCGGCTGTCAGTGTCTTCGATACGCAGAAGCATTTCTCCGCCGTGATGGCGGGCGAAGAGATAGTTGAAGAGAGCCGTGCGCACGCCTCCGATGTGGAGGGGGCCGGTGGGAGATGGCGCGAAACGCACGCGCACTTTACGGTTATCGCTCATATATGTATATATGGTTATGATATCATGATGTCGTCGGGAGTGAGGAGGGATGGCTGGATTGGGCCGTCGGTTTCCCCTCTCGCCCACCCCCCGGCAGTCATTGTCGGGGAGGGGAAAGGAAAGATTTATTGGCGGAGACGATAGCGTTTGCCGTCCCAGTCCCAGTAGAGCTGCTTGCGCAGATACGGTTTTACCTTCTCGGCCTGCTCCACAGTCAGGCGGTTGGCCGAAGTCGGGGTCCCGGTGAGATTGCCCGATTCCGGGTCGACAGTGAAACTGATTGTTGCGAAAGGCATTAATTTTTCCAAATCGCTCAACGACAGAGGAGAATCCTTCCGAATGTCATACAGGTTCTTAGGGTCGGGCAGCGGCAGGAATTTTGAGGCGGGGAGTTGCTTCATGTCATTGTCGAAGAAGCTGACAGTGCTGTCGGCTGTGCCGTTGCCGTCATCGACAGTATATATTGCCATCACCAGCGGAAGCTCCGAACCCTTGCGGTCGAGCAGGCGTATCTGCAGCGAACTGACATCCGATAGATGCACCCGGATATAATCGGGTGTAAGTTGCTCTATCCACGACAGCCCCATATAGATATTGGCTTTCTTATATACGCTGTCGCGCAGTTGCATGTAGTCGAGCATATCCTGACGCATCGAATTCGTCAGCAGGTCGAGGTCCTGTTGCGGCATTTTCAGGAATGCTTTGGCTGCAGTAATGGTATCTGTGGTCATGCGTGCTGCGGCTCCTTTCGCTTCCGACAGGAATGAGAGCGACAGGCAGCACAGAGCTATTGCCATGCCGCAGGCCCGGCGTGCGTGTCGGCGGCAAATTTCAGAGAGGTGGCGTATCATATTGCAAAATTACAAAAATCTCCCCAATAAAAGCAATTATCGGGAAGATTCGTTGATTTTAGGATTTGAAGTCGTTTAAACTACTTTGTGCTGAAGCTTACTTCTTCTTGTTCTTTCGGTTTATGAAGAGGTCGTAGTTGCCGTTGTATTCAGGTCGTTTCGCCTTGGTGTCCTTGACAGACTTGTCGCCCCGGGAAGCCTTCCCCATTCCGGCGCCGTTCTTACGGCCATCTTTTTTGGCTGCGGCATACTTTTCGGTCTTTCGGGTCTGTTTATCGCGGCGGTTTCGGACCTCGAGCCTGTAGTCGCGGTCAGAGACGACTTCAGCGCGCAGGCGTTGTCCGAAGAAATCGGTGTTTTTAAGCCCCTCGAGTATGCGCCGGGCGTCATCCTTGCGCACATCGAATAGAGTATAGTCAGGGAGCAGGTCGATGCGTCCGATTTCCGGTTTCGGACCGTTGACCGATTTATTCACCAGTTCCATCAGATTGCCGGGGAAGAAACCCTGGGCCTTGCCGATATTTAGCATCAGGCGCTCCATGCCGTCGGGAGCGGTGCGGCGGTCCTTGTCGTTTTTTTCGCCTCGTGTGCGTTTTTCGCCTCGTTCACGTCGACCGCTTTTTTCGGCCTCATTGAGGTCGATGTCAGGCATATTCTGATAATATTGTAGCAGACGGTTGAATTCGAGCGAGAACACTCTTTTCAGCAAATCTTCCTCAGAGAGCCATTCCAGTTTCTTTCGCACGCCGGGGAGGTATTTGTTGATTTCCGCCTCATCCACCTCCACGCGTTCCAGACGGTCGGCCAGGTTATAGAGCTGCTTTTCGATGATATGCTCAGGAGTCGGGACCTTGCGGTATTCAAATTCCTTGCCAATGATTTTTTCAATTTCGCGCAGTTTTCCTTTCTCGCGGGAGTGGATTATCGCCACCGACACACCTGTTTTGTTGGCGCGGCCCGTACGCCCGGAGCGGTGGGTATATACAGCCACATCATCAGGCAGTCCGTAATTGATCACGTGAGTAAGGTCGTCGACATCGAGGCCTCTGGCGGCCACATCTGTGGCTACGAGAAGTTGTGTGACATGGTCGCGGAACTTCTTCATCGCCAGATCCCGCTGTTGCTGCGACAGATCGCCGTGCAGACAGTCGGCATTGTATCCGTCGGCAATCAGTTTGTCGGCGATTTCCTGAGTCTCCTTGCGGGTGCGGCAGAAAATGATGCCGTAGATGGAGGGATTATTGTCGGCCACACGCTTCAGAGCGAGATATTTGTCGTGGGCCTTTACCATATAGTAGATATGCTTTACATTCTTCGACCCTTCATTCTTGTTGCCGGCCACGAATTCCACCGGACTGTGCATGAAACGTCGGGAGATATTGGCTATCTCCTTTGGCATTGTCGCCGAGAAGAGAAGCATCTTGCGGTCGTCGGGGACGTGGGTTAGTATTTCGGTTATGTCGTCGAGGAAACCCATGTTCAGCATCTCGTCGGCCTCGTCGAGGATTACGGTATGCACATTATCGAGGCGCACTTCGCCGCGTTTTATCAGGTCGATAAGTCGCCCCGGAGTGGCCACGATTACCTGGCCCCCCTTGCGGAGGGCACGTATCTGGGAGTCGATGCTTGAGCCGCCGTAGACGGGAAGAATCCTGATTTTATCCTGATATTTTGAGAAGTCGGCCAGGTCGCCGGCGATTTGGAGACAGAGTTCACGCGTGGGGGCTATCACAAGAGCCTGCGTGGTGTCGGAGTCGGGGTTTATGCGCTGCAGTACGGGCAGGCCGAAGGCGGCAGTCTTGCCGGTGCCGGTCTGAGCGAGACCCACGACATCGCCATCTTCATTCAGCAGATGAGGTATTACCATTTCCTGTATAGGCATGGGTGTCTCAAATCCGAGTTCGGATATTGCTTTGAGCAGTTCGGGAGCCACTCCGAGATTGCTGAATGTGATGGATTCGTTATTTTGGTCCATAAAAAGGGTGTATTACATTAATAGTCGTTAAAAAGAGGAAGAGCCCCGACAGATGCGGGGTGGCGGAGGGGTACATGTGTGATCCGGAGACCATACTCAGTCCCCGGGCCAAGGGAACGATAAGAAGGCGCAAGGCGTAATCTCGGCCGTGGTCATGGATAATAACAAGTCTTTCGAGTCAAAAGATTCGGCATATGACTACAAATCATCATCATCGACAATGATTTGCTTCGGTAGCCGTCGTAGGCAGTCGAACGAGAAAGAGGGAACCAGATCAGCCGGCATGGCCGGTTCTGGCGAGGGGATAATCCCGGCCATAGCGGCGAGGATGCCGGTTATTGCCTGCGGCGGGAGATGGCACCGCAACCGTTCGGCCGACAGAGAGGCATCGCGTTTCGACAGGCGTTGCCCGGAAGAATTGCATAACAGAGGTAGATGCGCGTACTGCGGAGGGGTCAGCCCGAGCTGTCGGAAGAGCCATATCTGCTGTGCGGCCGATAGCAGAAGGTCGTTGCCGCGCATCACTTCAGTCACACCCATCTCGGCATCATCGACCACCACAGCCAGCTGATAGGCCCATGCTCCGTCGGCGCGTTGCAGGATGAAATCGCCGCATTCTTCGGCGAGATTGAAATGCTGCGGGCCGGCAATCAGGTCAGTATAATCGATTAATTCATCGGTTACTAGCACCCGTGTGGAAGGTCTGCGCGAAGGGGGCGACTGCAGATTGCGGCAAGTGCCGGGATACACTATCCTGCCGTCAGACTGATGCGGGGCCTGTGTGGCCATTATTTCGGCGCGTGTGCAATAGCAGGGGAAAGTCTTGCCGGAGTCTAAAAGCTTTTGCATAGCGTCGGCATAGCGGTGACTGCGCTGCGACTGCGAGTAGGGGGGTGTGGGACCTGTATCGGCCAATCCTCCCTCATCCCAATCAATACCGAGCCAGTGTAGGTCATCTTCAATCAGGCGGGAGAATTCCCGTCGGGAGCGCTGCGGATCGAGGTCTTCGATGCGGAGCAGCCATTTCCCGCCTCGGGATTTGACAGAAAGCCATGACATCAGGGCTGTAAAGAGATTGCCGAGGTGCATACGTCCCGATGGCGAGGGGGCGAAACGTCCCTTGATGTCGTTGTCATGATTCATTCTGCAAAGTTAACTAATCGCGCCGACTTATCCAAATACACGGCCACGTTGCCGTTTGCCGAGTTCGATTTCATGCAAAAATATCGCGAGAGTTTTGCCGTCAGCGGGCTCGGGCGCATCCATGCGCAACTGCCATTGAAGAAACCGACAGAGAAAATCCGTTCGCATTTTCCCAAAACGCATCCTCAGGGCAACACTCCGATGTTCCCGCCGGAGGGGGGGGCAATGCAGATGTCGCCATAATGGTGTGACAGGCAGAATGCCTTTAAGGCATTCTGCAATTAATGTTTTAAAACAGTTGTGAATCAGATAGTTTTTTTTGTTAACATCTAATCGTCAATATTTATAATCGTAAGTTGTATCTGTGCGTATCATTGAAGTAGTGACTTGATATAGTATGTAGTCTTTCGGTGACTTAGAATTCGCGTGTGGATGTCTGGAGAATGAATAATCGATACCAACCATCTTTAATGCGAATGACTCATGGAAATCCGACTTCGAAAGATGCCGGATGGAATCCATGTGCAAAAGTAATGCGAATTTTTGGGTTTTACAAATTTTGTTGATAATAAATTTATCAAGTGTTTCAATATGATTGTTGATTAACGGTTATTATGACATTTCAAAATGTCAAGAGATGCAGGCTTCAAATCAATATAATACAACTGTCTGTCACGATTTTGCCAGAGAATTATTAACTTTGCAGTATGAATGCAAAAAAGGTTGTGACAATTATTTTATTTTATCTTCTTATGGCGTATCCCCTGTATGCCGGGGCTGTCGTGTCGGAGCCTGTCGATTCGGGGGGTACGATGCTTGACAGTCTTGTCGTGACCGCCGCCCCGAATCAGAGCACAATAGCCGGGCAGCAGTTGAGCGGTAAGGAACTCGACCGCCTCTCGGCTCTCAATGTGGCCGACGCTGTGCGCTATTTCTCGGGCGCTCAGATCAAGGATTATGGAGGGGTGGGAGGGGTGAAGACAGTAGATGTGCGCTCCATGGGGTCAAACCATATCGGAGTGTTCTACGACGGTATAGCCCTCGGCAATGCTCAGAACGGCCAGATTGATCTTGGCCGCTATTCGCTCGACAACGTAGAACAGATATCACTCTATAATGGCCAGAAATCCGAACTGTTTGCCACAGCCAAAGACCTTGCGTCGGCCGGAGCGCTTTATATCCGCACACGCCGTCCGCGGTTTTCCGGCGGGAAGCCATTCAACATGCATGTCAGTCTGCGCGGGGGCAGCTTCGGACTCATCAACCCCTCCGTGCGTCTGGAATACCGCTTCAGCGAATCACTCTCCGGGTCACTTGGCGCCGAATACACCAATGCAGACGGACGATACCGATTCCGATACCGCCGGGTATATCCTGACGGCAGCACAGCATGGGATACCACCGCCGTGCGGCAGAACGGCGATGTAGAGGCCCTGCGTGTAGAAGCAGCACTTTTCGGCAGAATCACCGATGGCTCATACATGATGAAAGGCTACTTCTACGACTCCGACCGGGGGATTCCCGGCGCAATAGTCAATAACGTGTGGAAGAACTCACAGCGGCAGTGGGACCGCAATCTCTTCGTGCAGGGCAATCTGCGCCGGCGGCTCGGCGACCGCAACGAAATGATGGTGAATTTCAAATACGCGCGCGACTACCTGCACTATCTCAACCCCGACACCACACTGATGTACACCGACAATGAATTCTGGCAGACCGAAGTCTACGCCTCCGTGGCCGACATGGTGGAGATACTGCCCGACTGGCACGCAAATCTGGCGGTAGACTATCAGTTGAACACCCTATCCTCCACACTCGCCGGATTCGCCGACCCTACCCGTCATACCCTCATGGCGGCCTTGAGCAGCAACTACACCATCGGCACCTTGTCGATGCAGGGGAATGCAGGAACTACGACGATATTCGACCGCTCGTGGTCGCCACGGCGAGGCGACAATCACCGCACTCTCTATCGACGGAGCCGCACAGCCTTTGTGGCGGGGCTTTTCATCAACTGGCAGCCTCTGCGCGACTATGCCGGCCTGCGTGTGCGCGGATTCGCAAAGCGCACATTCCGTATGCCCACATTCAACGACCTCTACTACACCGACATGGGTAATGCCTCGCTCAATCCCGAATATGCCACACAGTATGACATCGGTCTGTCGCAGCGCTGGGACTTCACCTCCACCATATGGCGCTGGCTCGAACTCCGGCTTGACGGCTACCACAACCGTGTGAGCGACAAAATCATAGCGGTCCCCAAAGGGAATTCACAATACCGCTGGATGATGATGAATATCGGCAAAGTGCGCATATGGGGGCTCGACTTCAACGCCGAGGCCTCGGCCGAGCTGGCGGCCGGACTTGAAATCGGCGGCAAACTCGCCTATACCTGGCAACGTGCCATGGACTACACCGACCCCGCCGACTGTCTCGATGCCGCCGGCACCTACAAAGGGCAGATTGCCTACATCCCCGAACACAGCGGCGCTTTCACCGCATTCGCCAACTGGAGAAGATGGGAACTAAACTACAGTTTCATATATGTGGGGGAACGCTGGCACAACTCCTCCAATATACCCGAGAACTACGAACAGCCCTGGTATACCCACGACATGACCCTCTCCTACACGCTTCCACTGCGGCGCTGCACCCTGCGCTTCACCGGCGAACTCAACAACCTGCTCAATCAGCAATACGAAGTGATACTCAACTATCCGATGCCCGGACGCAACTGGCGCCTCGGCGTCAGCCTTACGCTCTGATGCCAGTGGCCTCCGGCCGTCAGAATTATGCCAAACAACCCCATATCAATTATGCAGAAAATAAAAACAACAGCAATATATCGCACTGTGCCTCTTTTGTTTGCAGCGGCCTGCCTGATTATGCAAAGCTGCCGGCATGATGTGATGGTCGACTTCCCCGGCGGTCAGAAACCCGGAGGAGCCGAACCGGACCCGTCTGTGCCTGATGCCCCGATTGGATTCTATCTTCTCAACCAGGGCAACATGGGTATGAACAAAGCCTCAATCGACTACTACGACTACACGACCGGCGAATATACCCGCAACATCTACACGCAGGCCAATCCTGATGCCGTCATGGCTCTTGGTGATGTCGGCAACCAGATAGTGATCCATTCCGACCGGCTCTGGGCCATAATCAACTGCTCCAACAAAGTGGAAGTGATGCAGGCTTCCGACTGTAGGCGAATAGGACAGACGGATATCCCCAACTGCAGATATATGGCCTTTGACGGCGACTATGCGTATATATCCTCTTATGCCGGACCGGTGATTATCGATGATGACTACGACCAACTCGGCTACGTGGCCAAAATCAACACGACAACGCTGCAGGAGGAGGCCAGATGCATCGTGCGGTTTCAGCCCGACGGAATCGCAGTGTCGGGCGGACGCCTGTATGTGGCAAACAGTGGCGGCTACCGACCCAACAACTACGAAAAGACCCTCAGCGTAATCGATATATCCACATTCACCGTAGAAAAAGAGGTGGAATTAGGGATTAACCTCAATCAAGTCGTAGCCGATGCTGATGGGAAGATATGGGTAAGTTCGCGGGGCGACTATTACGATGTGGAGCCGCACTTGTACTGCTACGACCCGGCTTCCGACCGTATAGCGGCCAGCTTCGACATCGATGCTTCATCCATGTGGCTGTCAGGTGGCACACTCTACACCGTGGGCAACTCATTCAGCTATGACACGATGACCTCCACACCGATGTTCAGCCGCATCGACACGTCGGCCATGACCGTCGAACAATCGCACTGGGAAGGCGCAGAGGAATTCGGACAGATAAAAGCACCATACTGCATAGCCGTCGACCCCGTAAGAGGCGACATCTACATCACCGATGCCGGCAACTACGTCAACCCCGGCTACCTTTACGCCTTCGCCGCCGACGGCAGCTACAAATGGCGTCAGCGTACCGGAGATGTCCCCGCCTCCATCGCCTTCCTCTACCCCGAGGACGCCGACTGAACCGCTTCGGCCTCCGGTCCGGCCCCCTCCCCACGGCTCTTTCATTTAACTTTGATGCTACAATGCACCACTGTTAATCAAGTAGTTATATGTGGCAGTTTCGCAATGGCTGTATTAATCTCATTTTGGATAAAAGGGTTAATGGCTTTTAACTAATTATAAGTCATGCACTTTGAAAATTCAAAGCATTTTTAAATGAAAGAGCCGTGCCCTCTCCCCGCAGAAAATAAACACCATACATTGCACAATCCGCATAAAAACACTACTTTTGCAACAGCGGTTACTGTAACGCCGGTTACTGTAACCGCTGTTGCACTAATCGTATCGCACAGAAATCCGGCCACATACTCCCACGCCATAAAGGGTGGCGCATCACCTATCTCCCCCTCTCACTCTCCGATATGTAACTCCAACGAAAGTACCTTTATGGAATCTTGAGGTCTAAATGATAAATTAGATTGGTTTTAAAGTCATAGGATCTCTGATTTGTCATTCTATGTTGTACATCGATGATTGCCATAAACTTGTCTTTAAATAATCATGATGATAATCATGGTGAAATTATGGGGGGCATCTCCCTACAAGTTTGGGCAAAGCGGGAAAGGTGGTTCCGGATATCTAAAGCGGATGTCGTGAGAGTCTGTGTAATGTCATTTGACTTAGGGATAATAACAGTATCTAAAGTTTTTATGAATTTTTTTGAAAAATAAATTTTACGAAACAAAAAAAACAAAAAGAGTGTTATATAAATAGGGATATGTTTAAAAAGCGTAGACTGTTTTTGAAGTTGTAAAACTTCAAAATAATATCTGATAAAATTTTTAAAAAAAAGTTTTGTTGATTTGAATAAAATTATTAAATTTGCGACTACTCAAAGGGAAGTTATAACCTATTATCATATCATTGTTAGCCTTGTATATATGAAACAATCAAGATACAACCATTATATAGAGAATGGAGATTGGAGTTACTGGTATAATCCATTATACAATCAGTTTTTCCGGTTGCCCATAGAATTAGGACGTAAGCTTAATTCTTTTCTGGATCAGCATGTTGATTTAGGAAATGTGTCGCCTGTGTTTTATCAGAAATTAGTAGATAGTAATTTTTTGATTGAAGAAGATGTCGATGAAATTGAATTGGTAAGATCATACTATCAAAAGGCGATTGAAAAAAAAGAATGCCTTTTTGATTATAATGCCGACATTGAATTGTAATTATAAGTGTTGGTATTGCATTCAGGACCACATTGTATCCATGATGTCAAATGATACAATGGAAGCGATATTGCGTCATGTAGATTACATGATCAATGTTGAAAAAATAGAACGTCTTCATATCGATTGGTTTGGTGGTGAGCCATTCATGTTCTATAATCAAGTCATTAAGCCGTTAAGCAAATCTATAATTGCGAAATGCAACGAAGCTGGCATTCCATTTAAGAACTCTTCTACGACCAATGCTTATTTTCTTACGGATAAGGTATCAAAAGATTTAGAAGAACTAAAATTTTCGTTTTTCCAGATTACTCTTGATGGAGATAAGTTGAATCATGATCAAGTGAAATTTATGGAAGGTCTTGATTCCGCATTTGACAGAGCGTTGATTAACATAGAAAGAATCCTTGAGGATAATAAAGATGTAACAATTTTATTGCGTATTAATTATACGCATAAAAATTTATCATCGAGCATCGTTGAGGAGGTTTGTTGTCGAATTCCTTTGAAATATCGTGATAGAGTTACGATTATGCCTAAGAAGGTATGGCAAGAAGGAGTCGATAAGAGTTTTGAGTCAGTATTATGTAATATAATGCAGGAATTCACCGACAAGGGATTTCGTGTAAGTCTTTGGTCGCCAATTCAAAGCTTTATGCCATGTTATGTGTCTTCAAAATATTATAAGGCCATAAATTTTAATGGGAACGTGTTGAAATGTACAGCTTGTAATGACTTGTATTGCTCTGAACCTCGAGGAGTAATATGTCATGACGGGAGTATTAGATGGCTTGATGATTTTGATAAGAAAACATCTGAGGCAAGTTTTGAAACAGAAGATTGTCTTGAATGTAAGAGATTGCCTGCATGTATGGGAATATGCCCAAGAGATCATATTCAGAAGATGAGATACTGCAAGCATAACAATGATGATGGCAACTTTGAAACATCAGTGATTGCATATATTGAAGAGCAATATAGAAGAAATCGAGATTATTAAATTATGTTAAACCAAAAACTATCAAAAGATGGATTTTAACGTCTTCTCAGCCGAGGAGTTATACCAACTTGAACAGTTGGAGATTCTCGGTGGTAATGTTAACCCATTGAGTACACAGGGAGATTGTGTTCAAGGTGTGTGTTCTCAGTCTGAGTGCACGCAGGAAAAGTGCACGCAGATGGAGTGCAAAGATCCCGACCCGACACCTCAGTATGGGTGTGCAATTGTGATACCGCACAATCAGTGCTATACATGTAACATATGGGGATAATACAGAATCCTTGATATGTAGCGCATGTCTCTGAAACATCAAGAGGGCAGTTTATCTACCCTCTTGACTTGGTTAAAGAAGTTTGATATTGTTAAATTAATAGGTGTCGCTATATTAAGCTTGAGAATTGTTATCATTGCTAAATGATCGATTTATGAGGATATTACGCTATAAATGTTTTATTCGATTGTTAGTGCTTGCGTTGTTAGCATGTTTTGTTGATGCATATGGTCAAAATATGGATGCAGAGTCTACATCGATAGCGCAGGGTGCTGATGAGGCCGCGGATTCGTTGGCTAATATTACCAATCTTGAGGAATTGGTGGTAAAAGGTGAAAGTTATTCTATGCAGGATGGCAAACTCACAATTGCACCTTCCGAGGGAGCGGTAAAATCATCGATGTTTGCTATCGACTTATTGGGAAATGTCGGTATCCCCGGACTCATATACAATATTGAGACACAAAGCGTATCGGTGAATGGATCTACTCCGGTGATACTTGTAAATGGCGTGATTTCAAATCTTAATCGTCTGAAAACTATAAAGGCTTCGGATGTACTGTCGGTGCAATTTACCCGTAATGTCCCCTTGGCATATCAGCGATATGGCAATACACTCATTGACATACGTATACGTAAGATACTAGAGGGTGGCACAGCCCTTATTTCGGGAGCAAGCGACGTGCTTCTTTACTCCCAGGATGCTCAAATGGCATTTACGTACAATCGCGGACCGTCACAGTGGACTCTGTCGTATGCATACTCACGGCGCAATAATAATAAAGTTCATGATGTCAGTTCGACTTCTTATTCCTCCCCGCAGCTAAATGTTGACCTTTCTACTGATGGAGAATCTCCTTTCAGGTATAACACTAATTTGCCGGCACTCAACTATCTGTACAATCCATCGCGTACATTTATGTTTCAAGCATATTTTATTTTAAGTGCCAACAACAGTCACTTCAATAATAAATCTCATGTCTCGGACTCCATGCTTGGGCATTATGATATAGATGGAAGGAGCCGAACTTCAGAATTATCGCCGGTGCTAAATTTATATTTGCAGAAAACTTTTGGTGAAGCCGACATGCTTCAACTAGAGATGTCTGGCACAATGGCAAACACCGACTACAATATGCAGCGCAACTATACTTATGTCGCACCTTCAGCACAGGAGGAGTATATCTACGACACCCGCTCGCGTCGACGTTCATTGATTACAACAGCAGTCTATTCACATATATTTCAGAATAAAACAACGTTTGAGTTAGGCTATACAAATACTGTGGCACGTACAGTCAACCGTTACAATACACCGGACGAACCGTACCGTGTCAACCAACTCAACAACCATGTATATGCGCAGCTGCAGAAGGGTATAGGCAATGTGTGGATTACTCTGAATACGGGGATGCAGATCGATTATATTAAGGAGGGTAGCTTATCGCGAAACTACATACACAATGCTTCATCCATTGATCTTAGCTGGACCATAAGACGCAATATGTGGGTGAGCTTTAATGCTAATTATAAGCCGATAATGATAGAGCCAAGTCAGTTTATCGACCACCAGCAGAAATTAAGTCCATATCGGGTAACATCAGGAAATCCCAATCTTCGCAAACCGCAGCACTGGAGTCTCGTAGCCGATTATACCGTAAAAGTGGGGAAGATATCAGTGACGCCTCAGATAGTATACAATCGCAACCATTATCTACTTGCCACTTCATATGAATATAGTTCTGAATGGAACGCATTTGTAGAGAAGCCAGTCAATCTTTCATACGACAATTGTCTGATCGGACGTCTGCAGGCATCCGCCCAGGAAATCGCCGGAATGTTCAACTTCCATGGCAGTATAGATTATTGGCATTCCGGTATAAGATGGGCCGGAGGGGAATCAATGCGCCTTAACACTGTGAGTGGATATGTGCAGGCACAATGGTATTATCGTCAGTGGGCGGCCGGTGTCAGTTACAACTTCGCAGGAAAGCGGTCGTTGGGCAATGTAGTCAGCAAATCAGACTCATATTCCACATTATGGGCCTCATGGCATCCGAATAATCATTGGACTTTATCGGCTCGCTGGACATATATGTTCAGTCCTCGCGGATGGACAATGTATAAGGAAACAACTGCGCCCGGATATCAGAGTATTTACGACCGGTCTATACGTAATTCGGCAAATGCAGTATTCATTACAGCCACGTATTCTTGCCAGTTTGGTGACATATTCCGCCCCTCATCGCGCAATCGAACCATTAATAATCGCGACAAGGCCAAGACATATACAAGTTTTGAATGATTCCAATCTGATTTAGATAAGAGATGAAAAATTCCGCCGGCGACTATGCAATGATGCCATAGTCGCCGGCGGAAAATATTTTGTAGGGTGAAAGGATGGTCAGAAGCGGGTGGGGAGGAGCGACTTCAGGCGCTCCGGGGTGATTCCGCGACGGCGGGCGTAGTCGGCGAGAGTCGACTCGCTGAGATGGCCTACGTCGAAATATCTGCTGCCGGGGGCGGCAAATATCAGCCCCGTGGTAGTGGCCGAAGGGTAGAGCGCACCATTCCCGGTGAGCTGTATCCCGAGTTCGGAATAATGCAGCAGCCGGTCGGTCACGAACACCAGCGACTGATCGGGGAGCGACGGATACCCGATAGCCGGACGTATCCCCCTCGGCGTGTCAAGTCCATGCAGCGACTCATGTTCATAAGAATGCATCCACTCAGTGGCCCCCTCCACAAGTCGGTCGGCCAGACTCTGCAGCAGCATATGGCGGTAAGAACCGTCGCGCACCGTCAGCGCCTCAAGCGCCGGGCGCGCCGTGACGGCAAACAGTCCCACCCAGTCATCCTCCCGGTCCGACAGAAAATCAGCTATCGCCATAGCGGGAGCCTCCTCGCGACGCAGCGTAGGAAATACCACCCGCTCCCCATTGACATCACGAATCACGATGTCATCCCCCTCACGACGGGCCGGAAGCAGCATCACGCGGGCATCTATGCGCACATCGAGAGTCTCCAGTTCGCCCAGCATCGCCCGCGCATCACGAATCAGTCGCCGTGCCTCGTCAAGAGCTTTCGGGTCATGATCCGAAGCGTGCGGTGCCGGATGGTGATGATGCAGAATGCCGCAATCACATGCCGGCGCTTCCTGTGACCGGTCATCATCACTCAGCGCCGCAGCAGCCAGAGCGGGGGAGAGACCCCACGTATGCAGAAACGCCCGCCAATTGATAAGCGGCACGATATCCGCGATGCTCACCTTAAGGTCGGTCAGTCCCGGATGGCGCGGAGCCGCCACAGGGGTCACTGCCTCCGGGCGCGCCACCTGCGGCGTCGGCCCCTCGGCCCGCTGCTCCTGACGGCGGCGGAAATCTTCGCGCAGCGCCTCCTGCGAGCCGGCAAGACGCTCGGCCTCCGCCTCGCGACGGGCAGGGTCGGCCAAAGCCGCCGCCAGCGGCGGCAACTGCGCCGCATCACGCGTATGCAGCGTAAGCCCGTGGAAGAGAGGGGCGATTTTTACGGCAGTATGGAGGTCGGAAGTAGTGGCTCCCCCTACAAACAGATTCACATCCTTCAGACCCTCGCGCTCAAGCATCGCAGCCACCTCGCACATCTCCGAAAGCGACGGAGTGATCAGTCCGCTAAGCCCCAGAAACCTCGCGCCATTGCGCTTCACAGCCTCCAGAATAGCCGACGGCTCCACCATCACACCCATATCAATCACCTCAAACCCGCTGCAACGCAGAATCACCCCCACGATATTCTTACCGATATCATGCACATCCCCTTTCACCGTGGCAAGCACAAACTTCTCGCCCGCCGAAGAGTCGTCAGCGCCGCGAGCGGCAGCCTCAGCCTCCAGAGCCGGAGTAAGATACTCAATGGCCCGCTTCATCACCGAAGCCGAGCGCACCACCTGCGGCAGAAACATCCGGCCTGCGCCGAACTCATTGCCCACCTTCTGCATCGCCTCCATCAGCGGCCCCTTTACCACCTGCATCGCGCTTCCCGAGACAGCCAGCGCCTCGTCAAGCAGCGGCTCGATACCCGCATCAAGACCCTTCTCCACCAGCGCCCCGATCGTAGGGGCAGCCGCAGCGGGAGCCTTCTTTGCAGCCGCAGGCGAGGCTCCGGCGGCGGCCTTACGGTGCTCGGACTCCTCACGCATACGCGCCGCAATCTCCAGAAGGCGGTCGGTGGCATCGGCGCGGCGGCAGAAAATCAGATCCTCCACAGCCTCGCGCACATCCGGCGCCACAGTCGATATATCGGTAGACGTAGCCGGATTCACGATAGCCATATCCATACCGCGAAGTATCGCATGATGCAGAAACACCGTGTGCATCGCCTCACGCAGACGGTCGTGGCCACGGAAAGCGAACGACAGATTGCTCACCCCGCCGCTCACCTTCGCTCCCGGCAGATTAGACTTGATCCACTCTACAGCCTCGAGGAAATCGAGCGCATACCGGTCGTGGTCAGCCACACCGGTGGCTATGGTCAGCACATTAGGGTCAAACACAATATCGCATCCCCGGAATCCCGCCTCCTGCGTAAGCAGCCGGTAGGCCCGGGAGCATATCTCCACACGCCGGTCGAAATCAGTGGCCTGTCCCTTCTCATCGAAAGCCATCACCACCACAGCACCCCCCAGACTGCGGATTTCGCGGGCATGGTCAAGAAAAGCCTCCTCACCCCCCTTGAGAGAGATCGAATTCACGATAGGGCGCCCCTGTATGCGGCGCAGCGCACGGCGTATGACCTCCATATCCGATGAATCGATCATCACCGGCAGCGGCGAAGTGACCGCATCCGCCCCGAGCAGCGTCACAAACTTCTCCATTTCAGCCGGGGCATCGAGCATCCCGTCGTCCATATTCACATCCAGAACTCTGGCGCCCTTGCCCACCTGGGCGGCGGCCACCTCAAGCGCCTCCGGGAGTCTGCCCTCATTGACAAGACGCAGAAACTTCCGGCTCCCCGCCACATTGCATCGTTCGCCGACCTTGATGAATCCCGAACCGGAGGAAACGTGGCAGCTTTCAAGTCCCGACAGATGCATCACAGAGTCATCATGTCCGGGCACGATGCGCGGAGCGATATCCCTTGCCGCATCGGCGATGGCTCGGATATGCTCAGGTGTCGTGCCGCAGCATCCTCCTGCTATATTCAGCATTCCGGCCTCAAGATATCGTCGCATGGTGGCCGCCATCACTTCCGGGGTTTCAGTATAGCGTCCCAGTTCATCGGGCAGTCCCGCATTAGGATGCAGAGAGATGAAGCAGGGGGCATCCTGGAGCTGACGCAGCCACGGCTCCATCCCCACGGCTCCGAACCCGCAGTTGAGACCGATGCTCACCGCTCCTGCATGGCTCACCGAATCGATGAACGCCCCGACAGTCTGTCCCGACAGTGTGCGTCCCTGCTCCGTGAGCGTAACCGAAAGCATCAGCGGCACCGAGAGGCCGGATTCACCTATCGCACGCCTGGCCCCATTGATTGCCGCCTTGGCATTAAGAGTGTCGAAAATCGTCTCCAGTAGAATCAGGTCGGCACCTCCGGCAATAAGTGCGGCGCACTGGCAGGCATAAGCCTCGGCCATCGAATCAAACGACACATCACCGCCGGCCCCCGCTATACTCAGCGCCACATTTGAAGGCCCGACAGATCCGGCCACCCACACACGGCGTCCGGATCGATACATCTCCGCATCCGCCTCTTCGCGGGCCAGAGATGCCGCCGCACGGTTGATTTCCGCTACCATCGGCGTCAGTCCATATTCCGCCAGCGACACCGCATTGGCATTGAACGAATTAGTCTCAATAATATCGGCGCCGGCCTCTATATAGGCGCGGTGTATGCCGCGAATCACATCCGGGCATGTCAGCGACAACACGTCATTGCATCCCTTCAGGCGTATGCCCGGAGCCGGATCAAGAGTCCCCCGGAAATCATCCTCCGAAAGGTCATGCCGCTGTATCATGGTGCCCATGGCGCCATCGAGCACAAGAATCCGATGGCGCAGAGCTTCCTCAAAACTACATGTATTCACTCTATTGATAAGTGCATGGTCATTATTCGGTTACGTCTGTATCCGGTCGGTGCGCGCAGATGGCGGCCCTGCCGGAACCGTAATCCGCTTGCAACGATAAAAACAGATCAGAAAATGGCTTCCGCCACACGTCTCACCGAGTCGGAGGCAAGAAACGTATAGAAATGCAGAGCATCGACGCCCCCTTCAATGAGTCCGCGGCATTGGGCGATGCTCCATTCCACACCCACTTCGCGCACCTCCTCATCAGTGCGGCATTTCAGCAGTGAGTCGGCCAGCTCTTCGGGCAGGTCAGTGCGGAACACTCTCGGCAGCACATTCAGCTGATTGGCAAACACGATAGGCTTGATTCCGGGGATAATCGGCACATTGATACCCGCCTTGCGGCATCGTTCCACAAAATCAAAATACTTCCGATTGTCGAAAAACATCTGCGTCACCAGATACGACGCACCCGCATCGACCTTTTTCTTAGCCCAATAGATATCCGACGCCATGTTAGGAGCCTCCTCATGCTTCTCCGGATAACAGGCCATCCCATAGGTAAAGGGAGTCTCGATACCCTGTATGCGAGTGCCGTCGAGCGAATATCCCTGATTGAATAGATTCACCTGGGCCTGCAGGTCGGTGGCATGGTCGTGATAGATTTCCGGATTCTGCTGCATCGTCTCAAGCGACTTGCAGTCGCCGCGCAGCAGAAACAGATTCTGGATGCCAAGGAAGTTGAGGTCGAGCAGCGCATACTCAGTCTCCTCCTTCGAGAACCCCTTGCAGATGATATGCGGCACGGCCGGAATTCCATACTTGTTCTGTATCGCGGCCGCGATGGCCACTGTGCCCGGGCGCTTGCGCACGCTCACACGGCGGAGACTGCCGTCGGGCTGTTCCTTATATACATACTCACTGTGATGCGACGTGATATTGATATACGCCGGATCGAAATCCTTCAGACGGTCGATGATGTGATACACCTTGAAGACACTGTTGCCTTTCAGCGGCGGCAGAATCTCAAACGAGAACTGCGGGCGCTCCCGGCGCCCTGCGGCAATTGCTTCATTTACACTCATAATTCAGTTATATTAATGATTGGTCAGTAATTAAGTCGGTTGTAGGCGGCACGAATCCGTTCAAGCGCGTCCATAATCAGCGCGCGCGGCGCACCGACATTCAGACGCATGAATCCCCGGCCGCCGGGACCGAACATCTCCCCGTCGTTGAGAGCCAGACGGCATTCACGACAGAAGAAATCATTCAGTTCCTCATGATTCATCTGCAGGCCACGGCAATCGAGCCATACCAGGAAACTCGCGTCAGGCTCCAGAGCCTTGATGCGCGGCATATGCGCGGCGCAGAACCCGCGCACCGCCGCGATATTCCCCTCCACATATTCCAGCATCTGCCGGCGCCACTCCGCGCCCTCGCGGTAGGCCGCGATAGTGGCCAAAGGGGAGAATAGGGGAGGCTCGTCGAGTTCGCTGGCATTCAGGAATCCATAGAAACGCCGACGCAGACTGTCGTCGGGCACGATTGCATACGAACTCACGATTCCGGCAATATTAAAAGTCTTCGACGGCGCCGCAAACGTAATCGAATTGCATCGTGCGCTCTCCGACACGGCATAGAACGGCACATGCTTCCGTCCGTGCAGCAGCATTTCCGAATGTATCTCGTCGGATATGACCATAATGCCGCTGGCGGCACATAAATCAGCCAGCCTGCGCAGTGTGTCGGGGCTCCAGACGATGCCGACCGGATTATGAGGACTCGACAGAATCAGCATCCGGCAGGATTGATCGGCACAGCCCTTCTCCAGATTATCGAAATCAATTTCATACCTGCCGCCGGGCAATTCGCGAAGAGGATTCCACACCACCTGTCGCCCATTGGCCTCAGGCACCATCCTGAACGGATGATACACCGGCGGCATAATCATCACCTTGTCGCCCGGCTCCGTAAAGCAATTGATGGCCAGTCCGATACCCTTTACAATCCCAGGTATATACGAAATCCATTCCGGTCGCACCTCCACGCCGTGCAGCTCGCGCAGCCAGTCGATGATGGACCGGCGATAATCGGCCGGCTCCACCGTATATCCCATCACCGGATGGTCCAGTCGGGAGCGCAGTGCGTCTATAATAAACGGGGGTGTGGCGAAATCCATATCCGCCACCCATAACGGCAGCAGCGAGGCATCGCCATAACGCTCCTGCAGCGCGTCATACTTCAGGGCTCCCGACCCCCGGCGGTCTATGTGTCGGTCGAAATCGTAGGTCATTGCTGTTCGGAGTTAAGGGCGATGTCGAGCGCCCTGTTGAGGTCGGCTGTGATATCGTCCGGATCCTCCAGACCGATGCTCAGACGAATCAGTCGGTCGCTCACATCCATTTCGCGGCGTGTCGCCTCATCGATAGTGCCGAAGATAGTGCTGGCCGGATGAATGGCCAGCGATTTATTGTCGAAAAGATTCGTGGCGCGTCTCACAAGCTGCAGCGCGTCGATACACCGGAAACAAGCCTCCTCCGACGGGAGCGTCAGTGTCAGCATCGCTCCGAAACGCCCGCCGAACTGGCGTGAGGCAAGCTGATGGAACGGATTTTCCGGAAGTCCGGGCCAGCACACCTCCACATCTCCGCGTGCGGCCATAGCGCGGGCCACCTCAGCGGCATTCCTCTCCTGCGCGTCATAGCGCACGGCCAGTGTCTCCATTCCCAGCGTCTGCATATAGGCCGCATGCGGGGTCATGTATCCCCCGAGATTCATCAGGATATCCTTGCGCAGAGCTGCCGATATGCCCGGGAATGTGCCGTAATCAATCACCACTCCACCAAGCGATGTGGCTCCGCCACTGAGATACTTGGTGCTCGACAGAATCTCCACATCGATGCCCAGGCGCCGGGCATCCATGTGGATGAACGGAATCATCGTGGTGTCGGCCAGCAGCGCCGCCCCGTGTTCATGAGCAATGTCGGCCAAAGCTCGAATGTCGGCCACTTCCATCTGCGGATTGGTAATCGTCTCCAGATAGATACAGCATGTGTCGGCGGTCATCGCCGCACGCACGGCCTCGATATCGGTAAGGTCCACGAGCACCGTTTCCACACCGAAACGCGCCAGAGTGCGCGTCAGCAGCAGATACGTGTTGCCGAAGAGATGGCGCGAAGTCACAATACGGCATCCGGCATATGCGACAGCCATCACGGCGGCTGAAATCGCAGCCATCCCCGAATTGAAAGCCACGGCATCCTCCGCTCCGGACAGAGAGCGGATCATGCGTTCGAAATTAATCACCGTCGGATTAGTGACTCTCGAATAGTCAGGGTCATCGCTTTTCTGAGTGAAAGAATCAATCATCGCCTTATGGTCGGCAAACTCATACGCCAGGCAATGATAGACCGGCATTGCCAAGGCCCCATAGGGATCGGGACGAGGAAACATATGATGAATTGCAGCTGTATTTTTCTCCATCTTGAGTAGTGTTGAGGTGAATAAATTGGCCAAAAACGTCCGATTTTGACCTGTTGGATATATGCCGAAAGAAAAATCTCAAACAAAATTACTAATAATTACGCTTTTTACCAATTTATTATTATCTTTGCAGTGAAATATCTGACCCTTTTAACCCGGAAGAGTATGCAGAGGGACAGTTTGCATATAAAGCAAAACAATTTCATAAAATTATATAATACAGAGATACCCTTAAATTAATAAGACAACACCAGCCAGTTCCTCCGTCCCGGCAGAGATGCCATGTGCGAGAGGATTGCAAAAAAAGACAGATATGGATTCAGAGAAAAAGCCTAAAAGACCTCGCATAGGTTCCTTAAACGCATCAATTGATTCCACCGACCAGGAGAACCGCTATCGTCCTATGTCGGCCGACGACAACACCTCCGGCTCCGAAGGCCAGGGGGATGCGTCATCAGCATCCGGCTATCAGCCCCGTCAGCAGGGGTATCAGCCCTACCAGCGCCGCGAAGGCGGCTACCAGCCTTATCAGCGCCGCGAAGGCGGCTATCAGCCCCGCAACAACAATGGCTACACACGCCAGTCCGGCGACGGACTGGGGCAGGGGGGATATCAGCCCCGCCAGAACCATAACGGCTATGGCCAGCCCCGCCAGCAGGGTGGCTACGGCCAGCAGAACGGGTATCAGCCCCGCCAGAATCATAACGGCTATGGCCAGCCCCGCCAGCAGAACAGCTACGGCCAGCCCCGCCCCAACAACGGCTACAGCCAGCCCCGTCAGCAGGGCGGCTACAACCAGCAGGGCGGCTACGGCCAGCCCCGCCCCAACAACGGCTACGGCCAGCCGCGCCCCAACAACGGCTACAGCCAGAACCGCCAGCAAGGCGGCTACGGCCAGCCCCGCCAGCAGAACAGCTATGGCCAGCCGCGCCCCAACAACGGCTACAGCCAGCCCCGCCAGCAAGGCGGCTACGGTCAGCCCCGTCAGCAGCACAACGGCTACAACAACCGTCCGAACCAGAACCGAGGCTACAACAACCAGAACCGTATGAATCAGCCCGGTCGCACGTTCACTCCCCGTCCGCGTCAGATTGAATATCAGATTGAGGAAATTGATCCGAATGCAGAAATCCGCCTGAACAAATACATGGCCAACGCCGGCATCTGCTCACGCCGCGAGGCTGATGAATACATCACCGGCGGAAAGGTGAAGGTCAACGGCAACGTAGTGACCGAACTCGGTGTGAAAATCACTCCTAAGGATGTCGTGGAATTCGACGAGAAGGTAGTCACTCCCGAGCGCAAATGCTACGTGCTGCTCAACAAGCCCAAAGATTGCGTCACCACCTCCGACGACCCCAACGGCCGTCTCACCGTGCTCGACCTGGTGAAGAACGCCTGCCGAGAGCGCATCTATCCCGTAGGGCGTCTTGACCGCAACACCACCGGCGTGCTCCTGCTCACCAACGATGGCGACCTGGCATCCAAGCTCACTCATCCGAAATTCGTGAAGAAAAAAATCTATCACGTATGGACTGACAAAGACATTGCTGAAGAAGACATGCAGCGCATAGCCGACGGCATTGAACTCGACGATGGCGAAATCCATGCTGACGCAATCAGCTATGTGGCCGATGCCCGCAACCAGGTCGGCATCGAGATTCACTCGGGACGCAACCGTATCGTGCGCCGCATCTTCGAACATCTCGGATACCGTGTCACCAAGCTTGACCGCGTATACTTCGCAGGCCTTACCAAAAAGAACCTGCCCCGCGGCCGCTGGCGCTATCTGACTCAGGAAGAAGTCAACTTCCTGAGTATGGGCTCGTTTGAATAATCGAGTCCCCGACGCCTTGCAATCATAAATAATCTCTTCCGGTCGTGTCATGACCGGAAGAGATGCAAGTAGCCGCAAAAATTAAATGATGTATGGAGATTTGAAATACCGCACAAGTAGGACATGCTCTTGTCGGCCGCTCCGGTTATGTCGTTGAGCCACATGTCCAGCTATATTCCGTCTCTCCTGGCCGGATAACTTCGGCAATAGCTGTATTATATTATATATATGTGTATATGTGTCGATTTTTCGCGGCAGCTTAATTAATCAGACAACCACCCCCCCCCACACACACAGAATCATACGCAATGCAAGATATACGTCGCACATTAGTGTCGAAACTCATGGCCGAGTCGGCTGAATTCATAGGAAAGACTGTCGATGTCAAAGGATGGGTACGCTCACGCCGAGGCAATAAATACGTGCAGTTCGTGGCCCTTAACGACGGCTCTTCGGTCAAGTCGCTCCAGATTGTATTTGATCTGACGAAATTCACCGACGATGACCTGCGCCTCGTCACGACCGGAGCCTCGCTCCATGTGCAGGGCACACTTGTGGAATCTCAGGGCAAGGGGCAGACTGTGGAGATACAGGCCACCGAACTTCAGGTGTACGGCACGGCTGATCCCGACACCTACCCCCTGCAGAAGAAGGGACACTCTCTCGAGTTTCTGCGCGAGAAGGCTCATCTGCGCCCCCGCACCAATTATTTCTCATCCGTGCTCCGCATTCGCCACGCACTGGCCTATGCGGTGCATAAATTCTTCAACGACAAGGGATTCTGCTATTTTCACACTCCGCTCATCACAGCCTCCGACTGCGAGGGTGCAGGAGCTCAGTTTCAGGTGACCACACTGCCGCTCGGCGACCTGCCGCTCGGCAAGGATGGCTCAGTCGACTACTCCAAAGACTTCTTCGGCAAGATGGCCTCGCTCACAGTGTCGGGCCAGCTCGAGGGTGAACTTGGAGCCACAGCCCTCGGCTGCATATATACTTTCGGTCCGACATTCCGCGCCGAGAATTCCAACACACCGCGCCATCTCTCCGAATTCTGGATGATTGAACCCGAAATGGCATTCTATGAGATTGCCGACAATATGGACCTCGCCGAGGAATTCATCAAATACTGCATATCCTATGCTCTGGAGCACTGCAAGGATGATATCGAATTCCTTGCCGAGCACTTCGACAAAGAGCTTCCGGAACGTTTGAAATTCGTGGTAGAGAATGAATTCGTGCGCCTTCCTTACACAGAGGGAGTACGCATCCTCGAAGATAGCGGGCGGAAGTTTGAATTCCCGGTATACTGGGGAGTCGACCTTGCATCGGAGCATGAACGGTTCCTTGTGGAGGAGCATTTCAAGAAGCCGGTCATTCTTACCGACTATCCCAAGGAGATCAAGGCCTTCTATATGAAACTCAACGACGACGGCAAGACCGTGCGCGCCATGGATGTGCTCTTCCCGAAAATCGGCGAAATCATCGGCGGCTCACAGCGAGAGGAAGACTACGGCAAGCTCAAGGGACGCATGGAGGAACTCGGACTGGAGGGTATGGACTGGTATCTTGACACTCGCCGATTCGGCTCGGTGCCTCATTCCGGCTTCGGCCTCGGTTTCGAGCGTCTCGTGCTCTTCGTGACCGGAATGCAGAATATCCGCGATGTGATACCCTTCCCACGTTATCCGAAAAACTGCGAATATTGATGCGGTCGCGTCAATTACTGATACTGATTATAGCGGTGATAGCCTGTGGCCTTACGGCCCGGGCTGTCACTCCGCGTCTGCAGGCGAGTCTTGTGACCTGTATGCCGGGTCCGGAAATCTACGAACTTGCAGGGCATGAGGCACTCCGCATCCACGGCATCAATGAGCGTGGCGAGGCCATAGACTCCGTATGGAATTATGGAGTATTTGATTTCGCCTCCCCCAACTTTGTGGGGCGCTTCGTAAAGGGAGAGACCGACTATATGGTGTGGAGTTACCCCTTCCAATGGTTTATGCCGCAATATATGGACCGTGGCTCGGAAGTGGTGGAACAGCAACTCTCGCTCACCCCTGAAGAGACATGGCGTCTGCTGACGCTGCTGCGGCATAACTCTCTGGAACAAAACCGCACCTACCGCTACAACTACGTGCGCGACAACTGCTCCACACGTGTGGCGGCGATGCTTGATTCAGCCGTTGCTCCACATCGCATACTGTATCCCGACACAGTGGCCTTCGGCTCCTTCCGTCAGGCCATGAGGCATTATCATGCCTCATATCCATGGTATCAGTTCGGCATTGACATAGTGCTCGGCAGTGGCATTGACCATCCGCTCACACCGCGACAGGAGATATTCGCCCCGCTGCGCTTCATGGCTCTCGCCGGAGAGGCGAGAATCTCGGATAGCCGCGATCCGCTCGTAGAGAGCACACGTGTGCTCTATCCCGGGCGCGGCGATGTCACTCTCCCCCCGACACCATGGTATCTCACCCCGATTGCGTTCTCGCTGGTGATGCTGGCGGTGTCATTGGGTGTATGTGTCTATGAGTGGCGGCGCAAGCGGATTGTGAAATGGTGGATGACGCTATTCTTCAGCATGCTCGGGCTTACGGGATGTGTGGTGTGGTTTCTCGTATTCATTTCCACACACGATTCCACTTCCCCCAATCTTCTTTCCCTATGGCTGAACCCACTGCAGCTGCTTCCTGCCATATTTGTATGGTGGCGCCGCACCCGCCCTATGGTGATGGCCATGACGGTAGTCGACCTTATCATAATGGCGGTGCTGGTGAGCGTATGGCCCTTCCAGGCGCAGTGCACCTCGCCGGCAGTCTTCCCGCTATGGGGAGCCACCACGGCCCTGTGTGCCGTCTATGCATTGCTTTACCCATATGAAAAAAATGTCTGACCGTAAAATGTCATCGCGCCTGTTAGGGTCGCTGATCATGGGGCTTATGACCATCAACGTGGCCGTAGCCACAGATGCGGCGCGCCCGCGTCTGGTGGTGGGTATCGTGGTCGACCAGCTGCGCACCGACTATCTCCAGTATCTTCAGGGACTCTTCGGAGAGAGCGGTTTCAAGCGCCTGATGAAAGAGGGGCTGTATCTGCAGCACGTCGACTTCAAGGCCGACATGAACGACCCAGTCGCCCCGACGGCGCTGCTCTATACCGGCAATCACGCCAATGCCAGCGGCATCCCTTCGGCACGCCTTTTCCGCGTTGGCGAATCGGCGCTCACACCGGTGCTCGAAGACCGGAACTCGATGGGCAACTTCACCCGCGAGTCGCTGTCGCCGGTCAATCTCCGCATATCCACCATCTCCGATGAAGTGGCCATCGACGGGGGTGGACTCACTTCGGTATACGCCATAGCGCCAGATGCGCAGCAGGCCATAATCATGGCGGGTCATGCCGGCAACTGCGCCTTATGGATTAATGACACCGACGGCAAATGGTCGTCGACAGCCTACTACCGCGACTTCCCAGATTTCATCACCCGCCGCAACCAGCGCAATCCGCTGTCCAGCCGGCTCGACACCCTGTCGTGGCGCCCTCTGCTGCCCCTCGACCGCTATCCGGGAGTCCCTGCGCAGAAACGCCATTATCCCTTCGGCTACACCTTCCCGCTGTCAGACCGCGATGTCTACCGCCGATTCAAAGTGTCGGCTCCCGTAAATACGGAAGTGACCGATGTGGCCATCGATGCGCTCGACAATCTGAGACTCGGTACCCGCGAGGACGGAATCGACATGCTCAGTGTGGCATATACCGCCGCACCATATAAATACGTGTCAGACGGCGACTGCCGTCTTGAACTCGAAGACACCTACCTGCGGCTCGATGCTCAGCTCGGGCGCCTGCTTCAGGCCATCGACAGGAAGGTAGGACTCAATAATGCCCTCATATTTCTATCGTCAACCGGATATTACGACGATGCCACTCCTGACGACCCGAAATACCATATCCCTACGGGCGACGTGTCGCTGAAGCGAGTGGAATCGCTGCTGAATTCATATTTGTCGGCCAAATATGGCAACGCCGACTATGTGAGTGCCATCTATGGCAATCAGATCTATTTCGACCCCCGCGCGCTCGAAAGCCGGACGCTGGCACTCGACCGCGCCCAGACCGAAGCCCGCGACTTCCTGGTGAAGATGAGCGGCATCGCAGATGCGCGCACTCTGGGGCAGATTCTATCCGATACCTCAGAAGAGGGGATGCGCCAGCGGTGCGGAATCGACCCGAAGACCGCCGGCGACATCTTCCTGACATATCTGCCGGGATGGAACGTGGTCGACGACATACGCTATCCCACCACCACCACCCCCGTGCGGGCCGGAATGGTAAGCACACCCTTCTTCCTGCTCGCACCCGATGTCAAAGCCGAGACAATAGGCATCCCCGTGGATGCGGCAGTGCTGGCTCCGACCATCACCTCGGCTCTGCACATAAGATCGCCCAACGGTGCGTCCCGCCGTCCGTTCAATTACTGACATATCGATTTTTTTGGCATGATTTTTGCTTGCTGTCAGTAGAATAGTTAACTTTGCAGGATGATTGGCCCGGTCCGCCCCGGGCATCCTCGTCAGCATTAATACTTACCCCGGCCGGAGCCGACAGCCCCCCGGCCAGACAAATATAAAAAATGGGACTTAACTCTATTCTAAAAAAAATATTCGGCAATCAGAGCGAACGCGCCGTGCGTCCCCTCTGGAACCGTCTTGAAAAAGAAATCAACCCGATTTCCGAACAGTTGCTCACCGAGTCGAACGACGACCTGCGTCACCGAATCAACGTAATCCGCGACGATATCCGTGGCGAAGCCGCCGGCTACAAAAACCAGATCGCCGAAATCCGCGCCGAAATCGAGACCCTTGACTACGACAAGCGCGAGCCGCTCTGGAAGAAAATCGACGACCTGCGCGACGACTGCTTCAAGATGTATGCCCGCAAACTCGATGCCGCCCTTCCGGAGGTATTCGCCGTGGTAAAAGAGACCGCACGCCGATTCGCCAACAATGAGGTAATCGAAGTGACAGCCTCACAGTCCGACCGCGAACTCGCAGCCGCAGGCAAGGACTTCGTAAGCATCGACGGCGACAAGGCCCTCTATAAAAACACATGGATCGCCGGAGGCAACCAGATGACTTGGGATATGGTGCACTACGATGTGCAGCTCATAGGAGGCATGGTGCTTCACGGCATGATGAATGGCGGCACCGTCAGCAACAATATCGCCGAGATGGCCACCGGTGAGGGTAAGACACTCGTGGCCACACTCCCCGTATTCCTCAACGCCCTCACAGGCGAAGGGGTACACGTAGTGACAGTCAACGACTATCTGGCAAAACGTGACTCCGAATGGATGGGGCCGCTCTACCAGTTCCACGGCCTGAGCGTCAACTGTATCGACAAGACCGAACCCAACTCCGAAGAGCGCCGCAAGGCCTACAGATGTGACATCACATTCGGCACCAACAACGAATTCGGTTTTGACTATCTGCGCGACAATATGGCCACAATGGAGTCTGACCTCGTGCAGCGCGATGAGCATTACTACGCAATCGTCGATGAGGTTGACTCTGTGCTTATCGACGATGCCCGCACACCGCTCATTATCTCGGGCCCGGTGCCCAAGGGCGACGACCAGATGTTCAATGAGTTCAAGCCCAATGTGGAGAAAGTAGTGGCCGCGCAGCGCCGTCTGGCCCAGCAGTATCTCATTGAGGCTAAAGATATGATTGCCGCAGCCCAGAGCGGCGATGCGGAGCGTATTGCCAAATTCGACAGGGCGCGTCAGGAAAATCCCTCCAAAAAGCCTCTCACAGCCGATCAGCTTCTCGAAATGGGAGGCCTCTCGCTCTTCCGTGCCTATAAGGGACTGCCCAAGCACAATCAGCTTATACGCTATCTCAGCGAAGACGGCATAAAGCAGATACTTCTCAAGACTGAAGCGAAGTACATGCAGGACAACAACCGCGAGATGCCGGTGGCCGTCGAGCCCCTCTATTTCGTAATCGATGAGAAAAACCATTCCATCGAACTGACCGACAAGGGTATCTCCGTGCTGACCGACTCCACGCAGGACCCGCAGTTCTTCGTGCTTCCCGACATCGCCGGACAGCTCTCCACCGTAGATACCGAAGACCTCACAGCCGAACAGAAGCAGGAAAAGAAAGACACCCTGCTCTCCGACTATGCAGTGAAGGCCGAACGTGTGCACACGGTCAATCAGCTTTTAAAGGCCTACACACTCTTCGACAAGGATGTGGAATACGTAATCGAAGATGGAAAAATCAAAATCGTCGACGAGCAGACTGGCCGTATCATGGAAGGGCGTCGTTACTCCGACGGCCTGCACCAGGCCATCGAGGCCAAGGAAGGCGTCAAGGTCGAGGCTGCCACGCAGACGTATGCCACCATTACGCTGCAGAACTACTTCCGCATGTACCGCAAGCTTGCCGGCATGACCGGCACCGCCATGACGGAGGCCGGAGAGTTTTATGATATCTACAAGCTCGAGGTCGTGGAGATCCCCACCAACCGTCCGGTGATCCGCAACGACCAGAACGACCGCGTATACCGCACTAAGAAAGAAAAATATGCCGCCGTGATACAGGAGGTGGAGGATATGGTCAGGATAGGCCGTCCGGTGCTCGTAGGCACTACGTCGGTCGAGATTTCCGAACTTCTCTCCCGTATGCTGCAACTCCGCAAGATACCCCATCAGGTGCTCAATGCCAAACTGCACCAGAAAGAGGCTGATATAGTGGCCCAGGCAGGCAAGAAAGGGACTGTGACCATAGCCACCAATATGGCAGGCCGAGGCACCGACATCAAGCTTACGCCCGAAGTGAAAGAGGCCGGAGGCCTTGCCATCATAGGTACAGAGCGTCATGAGAGCCGTCGCGTCGACCGCCAGTTGCGCGGACGTGCCGGACGTCAGGGCGACCCCGGGTCATCGGTGTTCTTCGTGTCGTTCGAGGATACCGTGATGCGACTCTTCGCCAACGAGCGTGTGGTCAAGACTCTTGACCGTCTCGGATTTGAAGAGGGTGACATGATCGAATCCAAGATGGTGACACGTTCCATCGAGAATGCCCAGAAGCGCGTCGAAGAGAACAACTTCGGCATCCGCAAGCGCCTTGTGGAATATGATGATGTGATGAATGCCCAGCGCAAAGGAGTCTATGGCAAGCGTCAGAACGCCCTCAAGGGGGAACGCATCGGCTCCGATATCGCCAATATGGTGTATGAAGTGGCTGCCGGACTTGCAGGTGTCACATACGAGGCCGGATTCGAGGAATTCAAAGATGAGGTGCGCCGCGCATTTGCCATCGACATCGACCTTGATGCAGAGACATATGGCAAGATGCACCGCGACGAGCTGACCGACTTCCTGGCCGAATCCGCCATGCAGCATCTCAAGCGCGCCAAAGAGAAGATGGAGAACGGCGCAATGCCCTATATCAAGGAATTTGTAGAGGAGCGTAACGCCACAGGTCCGGTGGGTGTGCCCGTCACGGATGGCCGCCGCATGTACAATGTGCGGGCCGACATAACCGAGGCATATGAACAGAACTGTCGTCCGATTTCCAAATCGTGGGAGAAGACAGTGCTCCTCTCGTCAATCGACAGGGCATGGCAGGAACAGCTTCGCGAAATGGACGAATTGCGCAAATCGGTGCAGAATGCCAGCTACGAGCAGAAAGACCCCCTTGTGATGTATAAACTCGAGGCCTACGACCTCTGGAAGAAGATGCTCGAAGGGATGAATGCCAAGGCTGTGGCCACTCTGATGCGCGGACATCTCGCCGTGCCCGACTATGCCGAGGCCAAGGCCGCCGAGCAGCAGGCCCGTGAGGCAGAGATGCAGCGCCAGCGTGCGCGGGAGATACGCCGCGACATGCCGGCACCGTCCTACAACCCATATGCCAACTACTCCACGACCCGCGATTCCTATCCCGGCGAGTCAGCCCAGCGGCAGGCCGCACAGAGTGCCGGACGCAGCGAGTCGGCACCCGTCCAGCCGGCCAAGGCAGAGCCTCAGATCGGGCGCAATGACATGTGTCCCTGCGGCTCGGGTAAGAAATACAAGAATTGCCACGGCAAGAACAAGTAAAGCGCCATCGATACAAGGGCCGCCCCGTCGCCAATATCCGCGGCGGGGCGGCAATGATATCAAGCCGTCTGTAGTAGCTGACGGCCAAACAAAGAGAAAGCATAATGCCAGTAAAATATTTCGCACGAATCAACCGCCGTCAGGTAGGACCGCTGACACTGCAGCAACTGTTGCAGGCCGGAGTGCGCCCCACGAGCTATGTGTGGTGCAAGGGGATGCCCGACTGGCAGCCGGCGGCCGAAGTGCCCGACATATGCCGGGCCATGCGCCGCGCACTGGCCGGACTCGATCCGGAGACCGGCGCCGAAAGAAATGAGGCCGTATCCGGCCTCGCCGACACGGCCTCTAAAATCTCCCACAGCCGGCAGCCGGCCACCCGTCAGGAGATGGCGGAGTATCTGCGTGAGGCCTTCAATGAGGCAGAAGAAGCATCACGCCCCGACTATTCGCATCAACCTCAGGGAGTGTCGATTGTCATGGCCATAATGCTTACGATATGTTGCTTCCCGCTCACCGGGCTGATTTCAATCTACTTCGCATGGCGATGCCGCCGGAACTGGGAGCAAAGTCAGGCCGACGGACTCACCACGGACGAGCGCGACTCGCTGCGCCGGAAGTCCCACGACGATGCCCGGCTCTACCGCATGATGGCGGGCATCACATTCTCTATGGGAATTATAATGGCCGGAATGGCACTCTCGCGCTATATGCTCTGAAATATTTTGGCTGCATATGTGGCGGCCGAATGAAAAAAATATGTAAATTTGCATCATTCAAACAGCCATGTTCCTCTGTGCGCCCTGAAGATATCTCCATCACCGACAGCGGGCGCATAGACGCAGGCACCAACTAATCTAATCCCATTCATGAAGACACGTATCATCGAATGCGTCCCTAACTTCAGCGAAGGACGCGACCCGGAGAAAATCCGCAAAATCACCGATGCCATCACAGCCGTGAAGGGGGTGCGTCTGCTTGACGTCGACCCCGGCGAGGCCACCAACCGCACGGTAGTCACTTTCGTAGGTGAACCCGAGGCAGTCGTGGAGGCCGCTTTTCAAGGAATACGCCGGGCTGCCGAACTAATCGACATGCGAACACATCACGGAGCGCATCCGCGTATGGGAGCCACCGATGTATGTCCGCTTATACCCGTGGCAGGCGTCACTCTCGAAGAGTGTGCGGAAATGTCGCGCAAGCTGGCTGAAAGAGTGGCCGACGAACTCGGCATACCCACATACTGTTACGAGGCGGCCGCACGTCGCCCGGAGCGAAAGAATCTGGCCGTATGTCGCGAAGGTGAATATGAAGCTCTCCCCAAAAAGATGGGCGATCCCGAAAAGGGTCCCGACTTCGGCAACCGTCCGTTTGATGAAGCGGTCGCACGCACCGGCTCCACTACAATAGGGGCCCGCGACTTCCTCATAGCGGTCAACTTCAACCTCAACACCACATCTACACGCCGGGCCAACGCCATAGCATTCGATGTGCGCGAAAAGGGACGCCCCGTGCGCGAAGGTGGCAAACTCACAGGCAAACCCCTCAAGGATGAGCAGGGACGCCCTATAATGCAGCCCGGCACATTGCCCGGCACGAAAGCTATAGGATGGTTTATCGATGAATACGGTATCGCCCAGGTATCGATGAATATCACCGACATAGCGCGTGTGCCGCTCCATGTGGCATTTGATGAAGTATGCCGTGCGGCGCGTGAGAGAGGTCTCCGGGTCACAGGTACGGAAATTGTGGGACTTGTGCCCAAACGCACCCTTATCGATGCCGGCAAGTACTTCCTCCACAAGCAGCAGCGCTCGGCCGGGATTCCTGATGAAGAGATAATACGCATAGCCGTCAAATCGATGGGCCTCGATGAACTCAAGCCCTTCGATGCAAAAGAAAAGGTGATTGAATACCTTGTGGCCGACGACAGCACCCGCAAACTCATCGACCTCACTGCCCGCGGACTTGTCGAAGAGACCGCCAGCGAATCGCCGGCTCCCGGCGGCGGCTCCATATCCGCCTATATGGGGGCCCTCGGTGCCGCTCTTGGCACTATGGTGGCCAATCTCACAGCCCACAAGGCGGCCTACGATGACCGTTGGGAGGAATATTCCGATATCGCCGAAAAGGGTCAGGCTCTGATGGAGCGTCTGCTGCATCTCGTGGATGAGGACACGGCAGCGTTCAACCGTATAATGGCCGTGTTCGCAATGCCTAAATCCACCGAAGCCGACAAGGCCGCACGTGCCGAGGCGATGGAAGCCGCCACACTCTATGCCACCGAAGTGCCGCTGCACACGATGGAGGCCTCGTTTGAGGTGTTCGGGATTGTAAAGGCTATGGCAGAGTTCGGCAATCCAAATTCCGTCACCGATGCCGGAGTCGGCACTCTGGCTGCGCGTGCGGCGGTGCGCGGTGCCTTCCTCAACGTCAGAATCAATGCCGCCGGACTCAAAGATCGGGCCAAGGCCGAAGCTCTGATAGCCCGAGGCGCCGAGATAGCGGCGGCTGCGGCTCTTGAAGAAGATACGATACTCCGAATAGTGGAGTCAAAAATCTGATAAGTGAAGTGTCATCGGCACGTTTTACGAAGAAGACGGTTAAACTTTTTTCAATGTCATAATATTAATGGAGATTGACATTGAAGAAAACAGATCCGGAGACTTTTAAGTATTCGCGACAAGTTAGTACGACTTCGAAAACTCAAAAAAGCATCTGTCGGTCAGTATTTTAAGTTCCCCATAAAAACTTAAATGACTTCTGAATAAAGGATTTTTCCCATTTGCCGGAATAAAACCTTTTATGTGTCGGGGAGCATGTGCATCAGAACGCACATGCTCCCTGACTGTTCATATTGTGAAATATAATATTGTTATTTTGGAAATAGGTAAAAAATGCGTATATTTGCAAAAATGCACTAAATCAGTCCCACAGGACTTCATAAAACCAACAAACTGACATTACAATTATGAGACTCACGAAAATGCATATCGCAGCCATGACGCTTCTGCTCGGAGCAGGCACATCCCCCGTTGTGGCTCAGGCGCCTCAGCGGCAGGTAGGAGGCACGAATGAATCATACGAAGAATTCCGTAAGAAGACGCGAGAGAGTTTCGGATCCTTCCGCGAAAAGGCACATGAGGACTATCAGTCGTTCCGTAAGGAAATCAATCAACGATATGCCGACTGGATGGAAGGGAAATGGACCCCCTCGGATGTGCATGACCCGATTGATATACCCGAACCGGAAGTGAAACCGGTCCCTCCGGTAGTTCTCCCTGTCAAAGAGGATGAACCCGACGTAGAACCGGAACCCGTGGAAGAAAAGGAGATACCGACGGTGGTGGTAGTGCCTGAGCCGGTGGTGCTCCCTCTGCTCGAGCCTCAGCCGCAGCCGATAGTGCCGGTGACGCCTCCGGTGACGGCTCCGGTAGTGCCGATGTCGGTGTATTATCTGGGCACCACAATCAATCTCTCACCCTATCAGTCGTGGCTTTCCGAAGGGCATAAGCTAAGTCTGGCCGACATGCCGCAGGCCTGGACCACGATGAGCGACGGCCGCTATGAGCAGTTGCTTGCCGAATGCCTGCGCGAGCGCACTGACCGCAACATGTGCGACTGGGCCTACCTCTGCTTCCTCCAGACCGTGACCGACCGCATATGCGGTGCCGACACCGATGCGTCGCGCCTCCTGACGGCATACCTTTTCGCCCAGTCGGGCTATAAGATGCGCCTTGGATGGGGTGGGGGAAAGGCCATGATGCTTTTCGCCAGTGATTATCTCATCTACAATACCCCCTACTATTTCGTAGGCAATGACCCGGAACGCTATTACCCGTTCGTGAAGGAAAAGATCGACAATGTGGATATCTGCGACATCGCGTTTCCTGAGGAACATGCGTTGTCGCTCCGGCTTGACCGTCTGCCGGTAGTGGGCGAGGAAGCCACAGAGCCGCGTAAGCTTTCATCGCGCCGTTATTCGGCCTTCAGCCTCGACATGAGCGTCAATAAGAATATGATTGATTTCTTCGACACATATCCCACGTCAGAAATAAACTACGACATGATGACACGATGGGGCATGTATGCCCAGACACCGCTCACAGAGATGGTGGCCTGGCAGGTGGAAGAAAAGATGCGTCCGCTTGTGGCCGACATGTCGCAGCTCGACGTGGTGAAGCGTCTGCTCAACTGGGTGCAGACTGCTTTCAAATATGAATACGACGAAGTGGTGTGGGGCTACGACCGAGCCTTCTTTGCCGAAGAGTCGCTCTTCTATCCTTATTGCGACTGCGAAGACCGCTCGATACTGTTCTCGCAACTCGTAAGACGGCTGACGGATGCCCGTGTGGCACTGATACTCTACCCGGGGCATATGGCAACGGCCGTGAAATTCGACAGTCAGGATGTGAAGGGTGACTACATCACCATCAACGGTGAGAAATATACCGTCTGCGATCCGACATTTGTCAATGCCGGCGTGGGTATGACTATGACCGGAATGGACAACGCTCAGGTAACAGCCCTTGTGCTGCAGTGACATGACTGTCGCCGCCCCACACACAGGTGGCATTCGAAGTGAAATGCGGATCCGTCACGATGCCCGGCGAGGGAGTGCCGTCAGCCCTATGCAAGGCCCGTGGGATACAATTTGCGAAGGCCAGGATATGGGTCGACATATCACTGGTGACGATAGCCGTCGTGGCAGGCTATCTCTTCTTCGGCCGATGACTATACAATGTAGTCGGGGCAGGCACACTATTCGCCATGATATTTGTGGGACTCGTGGTGAAATTCGTGTCACGCAGAATCGGATGGTTTGAGCGTGTGCTGCAATATAGACCCGGATTCCGCCGATACTTCTACGGTCTGGCACGTTACCTCCGGCATCACGACTGATCCAACAAGCCGGAAGCGGCAAAAAAAAGAAGTCGCGGATTGTATAAAGATTCCCTTTTACTTACAGTCGGTTTAGACCGCTTCCAACAAGAAATGTAAACGCAGGGGCGGCGTATTTTTTGTTGGAAGCGGTCTTATTCGGGGTCGTAGTAGATAGACATTGAAGAAAACAAATCCAGACACTTTTAATGATTTCGTAAAAAGTTTAAACGACATCTTTAAAAGTTTTTTATCCTTCAACGCACTGATAGATGGTTTGTTATGCCTGATAACATTATTTCGCGCCAATTTTTAGACAAACTCTTAGAAACTGTTTAAAATTAGAATTGAAAAAATGTTATAGGGCATAACAAAC
>ERZ778515.205-NODE-205-length-51797-cov-6.239593_pt1 | contig 51797 bp, 36 predicted proteins | sample MGYA00510343_ERZ778515 | MGnify/ENA primary metagenome ERZ778515 (study PRJEB29527, sample SAMN07138965) | mouse gut metagenome | material: feces | host: mouse | place: China:Nanjing | collected 2016-01-25 ...
TGAACCTACAGAGTGCATCAGGATGAATCCCTGGTTGTCACCGACTTTTGCCAGATATGCATCACTTGACAATCTCTTCAGTATCTTTTCTGCATAATCCAAGTATTTCTTTCCGTCAGGAACCATTGTGCTTAGCTCAATCAAGGCAGAAGCGGTAACGGAAGCAGCGGAAGCATCACGTGGAGTTTCTTCTGTCACAGGAGCATTGTAATCCCAATAAGGAATAGCGTCATCTGTTTTTACGCGGTCCATAATCATATCCGCCACTTTAACAGCGAAGTTCAGGAAAGTACTGTCGTTTGTTTCACGGTAGCAAGCTGTGTAACCATATACAGCCCATGCCTGTCCGCGTGCCCATGAAGAATCATCGTTCTTGCCTTGGTGAGTCTGTTTACGTTCAACAGTTCCGTCATTGTTATAGCTTATTACATGCCAGCAAGTATAGTCGGGACGGAAATGGTTGTGCATGGTAGTCATGGCATGCTTGATGGCGATATCTTTGTATTTGCTGTCACCTGTCGCTTTGGCTACGTTGAACAGAAGATCGAGGTTCATCATGTTGTCGATGATTACCGGGAAGTTCCATGTTCCGAAATCCCATGAACGGATAGCACCGATAGAATCGTTGAAACGTCCGCAAAGATTATCGGCAGTTTCTCTCATTACTGCTGCGATAGTATCATTGGGCGCTAGACGCTCTGCATTACCGTAGCTGCAATTAACCATGAATCCCAAGTCGTGTGTACCTTTATAATAGCGTACCGGATTCAGAAGGTTGGTATATTGGATAGCTTCTGCTTTCAGAGTATCATTTCCTGTCAGTTCGTATGCGTACCACAAAGAACCGGGGAAGAAACCGCTTGTCCAGTCATAAACACCGCAAAGACGGCGTTGACCTAATTGTTCGGGTGTCGGTTGTGCACGGAGTGAATCTTTGAAAGTCAATGAGTCTCTTTCCAACTGGCGGCAAAGGAAATTCATATTATAACCTGTGCGGATAGAACGTGGGAGCTGACCTGTACCGTCAATTTCTTCTGCCGAAAGTTGTAATTGTGCAGAAGCTACGTCCAGTCCTTTTTTTATCCAACTGTAGTCTTCCTTTGGGGCTGTCTGGCACGATGCAAGTGCGATACTAACCGAAGCAAAGAGAACAAGTTTCTTTTTCATGTTATTCATTTTAAGTGATTGTTTTTAGAAGTTTTGTAACTGATACAAAAGTAGTGGAAAGGCTTAACTTTGCGTTGCAGGATTGTCTAAAAGGTGTTTGATACCTGCTTTTCCAGTTTCGATTTTGTTGAAAAAGGTTTTAAAATTCTCCAATATGCCTTGGATAGGGCATATTGGAGAGGATATTAATAGTCTTTTATTGTTCCCAATTTGGATTTTGGACAAATTGTTCACATAAGTCCATATCACGTTGTGGGATAGGATAAAGTTCATGTTTACCTAGTTTGGTATATCTGCCTGCCGTGTTATATGGCTTGTTTTTTTCAGGGTCATTATCTTGAAACCAAAGATTAATGGCATTTGATGTTGTTTTTACTGTTTTGTAGTAAATTCCCCAACGTACTAAGTCCATACGGCGATGTCCTTCAAATGCTAATTCATAAGCACGTTCATCTTGAACTGCCTGTCTGAATTCTTCAGGAGAAAGACCTTTCAAATCATGGTCGTTATTTCCAAAAGCACGTCGACGAACTTCATTTATCGCAGCATATGCTTCTGGTGTAGGACTTCCTTTCCATTCATTCAGTGCTTCTGCGTATAATAATAAGACATCGGCATAACGTAAGAAATACCAGTTGACATTCGACTTGTCGTTATTGATTAATTTGTTTTGTACATACTTCTCAATATCCCATTTAGCCGGAGTGTAGTTCTGCTTTTCCTTATTTTTCATATCAGGTTTACGATCATTCTCTATCGCTTTAGCTTCTGTATCACTTTTTCCTTTTGCATATAAAGTCTTAGTAGGATTGTACTGGTAATTTGCAACAGAAAGATTGAGGCGTTTGTCTTTTACCGTTTCTTCATTATATTCTTCTCCTTCCGCTAAATCTTTTGTTCTCCATTTCAAAACAAAGGGATGGATAACTTTTACGTTACCGGCACAGCTACCACGTTCTCCTGCTATTACTGTTGTTTTTACGCCATTCCATTTTCCTATACGTCCACAAGGATCACTGGCACCACCGGAAGCTGTCGGACTATAGAAACTGATTTCAATTAGGCTTTCTGTCGGATCCCAAACGCCATTACAAGTATTTATCCATAGCTGTTCATAATCATTCAATAAACTATGTTGCTTTGATTCTACCAAAACTTTAGCTGTCTTAGCAGCTTCTTCCCATTTAGATTCGTCTTTTACAGGATAACCTGCCCAAGTTGCATATACTTTTGTCAGTAGTCCTAAAGCTGCGCCTTTCGTTATACGGAATTTGTTATCGCTATTTTCGGATGCATACGGAAGAGTTTGAGATGCGTGTATCAAATCTTTCTCAATATACTCGTAAATTACTTCCGGTTTTTCTTGTACAAATGTACTAGGAGCTTGTTCTGACATTGCAGTACTAGTCATCAGTGGCACATTGCCAAATCTCCGTACCAATTCGAAATAACACATGCCTCGGATAGCTCTTGCTTCTGCAATATAAAAATAAGCCAATTGTCTATCCGTTTCTGTATATATCTTCATACGTTGTTGTATGATTTCGATAAAATCATTCGCATTATAGATAGCTTTGTATAGGGCGGCCCATGTTGCTTGTACCTCTGCCTGACTGGAATTGAATGCATTGCTGGGAATGATACGGTAGTTTTCGGTTGTATTACCTTCCACTTGTTCGCAATCCGTTGCCAGATTGAACAGGATAGAAAGGTTATAGCCATACATAGCATCACTAACTAAACTTTGATACACACCTAGCAGAACTGTTTCTGCTTCTTGGGCGTTCATCATGAATCTAGTTTTATCAATTTCTGTTCTAGATTCTTCATCAAGCGAGCACGAAAAAGGTAATATGCACATCGCTGATAGTAATATATAATAGAAAATCTTTTTCATTGCGTTCATTTTTATTAGAATTGAAGATCAATACCAAATGTAAATACACGGCTCTTAGGATAAGCTCCCCAGTCTAAGCCAGGTGTCATCGGGTTGTTTCCTGCTGTACTAACTTCAGGATCATATCCGCTATATCCACTTACACAGAATAGATTTTGTCCGCTAGCATAAACACGCAGTCTGGATATATACGCCTTCTTTGTCCACTTCTGAGGAAGGGTATATCCCAGTGTGATATTTTTTAAACGAAGGAAAGAACCATCTTCTACGAAGCGAGAGTAAACATCATTTGTCACATAACCTTTGGCTGAAGGTACTTTATTGGAAGCATTGGTTTCAGTCCAACGATCAGCAACTTCTGCCATCATATTTCTACGTCCACTTCTGGTTTGTGTAGCGTACAATCGCGTTGCGTTGTAAATGTCGTTACCATAGTTGAACTGTAACATGAAGCTTAAATCAATATTTTTGTAGTTGAAAGTATTAGTAATACCACCATACCACTTCGGAATTGCATTACCAATCACTGTACGGTCGGCAGTAGTGATAATGCCATCACCATTTTGGTCTTTGTATTTTACAACACCAGGTTTCAATCCGTCAGCATCTGTATAACGTGTGTTGTTTACAATACCTTCTTTCAATACATATTTATTATCAGGAGTGATGTAAAAGTCTGAACTTTGATAAATACCATCGAACTCATAACCGTAAATCAGTCCTAAAGATGAACCTACCATTGCAATATAGTCATCCTGTGTGAAGTTACTGTCGAAACCGGAACGGGTTGTTTTGTAATTAGCTCCTGATTCCAAAGCTCTAAGTTCATTACGGATAAATGAAATATTGAAATTAGTATTCCATGTGAATGATTTTGTTTGAATGTTGGTTGTACTCAAACTTAACTCGATACCACTGTTTCTGATTTTACCGATATTTTGATATTGAGTGCTGAAGCCTGTGACATGAGCTAACTCTTGGGCTAATAGTAAGTCTTTAGTATCTTTGATAAAGAAGTCTGCTGTAAAATTCAGCCGATTAGCAAAGAAACCTAAATCAATACCAAGATTGACACTGGAAGAACCTTCCCATTTCAAGTTTTGATTCTTGATCTGTTTTGGGGTAAGTACTGTTGTCAGACTATTACCAACTCCATACTTATTACTTTGGTATAAGTCTAGTGACAGATAATTGGAGATACGGTCATTTCCTACGATACCCCATCCAAAGCGAACTTTGAAATTAGAGACATAGTCGATATCTTTCATAAATGCTTCTTCCGACACACGCCAAGCTGCTGAGAAAGAAGGGAAAAAACCCCATTTGTTCTTTTTAGAGAATACTGTAGAGCCATCAGCACGTACTGTAGCAGTCAATAAATAGCGGTTGTCATAGTTGTAGTTACCACGTGCAAAGAAAGAAAGTAATTTCTTGTCACCGAAGTCAGTGGCAACTTTACTTGGGGTGGCACCTAATCCTAGATTATTATTACCTAAATGGTCGAATGGGAAGTCCATTGCTTGTCCCAATAGATATTCAGAACTACGATACGAAATTTCATGTCCTAACATAACATCGTAGCTGTTCTTTTTATTGATTTTTTGTTTCCAGGTCAAGTTGTTTGAATTCGTCCAACGTAATTCACGTCCCATCTGTGTATCTCCATAAGGTTGTTGCCCATTACGGAAAGCTTCTTTGGAACCATCTTTGTAGAACTTATCAGTACGACTGTTGGTTGTGTTATAGGTTGCAGCTGTTCTAAAAGTTAGTCCTTTTATAATTTGCCAGTTAAGAGATACGTTAGTCGACCACATTTCAGATCTTTTTTTATTGGTCACGGATTCTGTCTGTCTAACAGGATTCACTTGTGCCAAGCTACTTCCATCTTCCAACATTACCGGGTCAATGGCAGAAGCCAGTAACTCTTCGTCTGTGAGTTTTAAACCGCCGGTAGGACGTGCACTTAAAATTTGTGCCAGCATATTGAAACGACCGGAGTCGGCTGTTGTACCCACACCCTTTTTGTTGGTTTGAGCATAGTTAACGGTGGCATCAAATGAAATGTCTTTTGTTACTTTTTGTTTAATACGGAACTTGGCGGTTGTTCTATCGAATCCGCTGTTGTTGAAGATACCATTTTCATTGTAACGTGTAAGCAAGAAAGAGTATGTTGTCTGATCACTTCCTCCTGTGACAGATAGATTGTGATCTTGTGACCATGTAGGGTTAAATGTCTCATCTTGCCAGTCTACACCTTTTTGTCCGATGTATTCATCTAATGATTGAAAACGATGTGGATTACCATTATCATCATTTCCTGTCTTATAGTATGTATCAGTATATTTCGGATCAATATCACTTTGCAGTTTTACAAATTCATAAGGATTAAGCAAATCTAGTTTTTTAGTAATTTTACGGTAACTAGCAGAACCATTATAGGTTATTGTTGGTTTTCCTGCTTTTCCTGATTTAGTGGTGATCATAACTACACCATTGGCAGCACGTGCACCGTAGATCGCTGAGGAAGATGCATCTTTTAAAAACTCCATTGATTCAATATCGGAGTTTGCAATATTTTCGATATTGTCTACCTCGAAGCCGTCAACGATATAAAGAGGAGATGCATCTCCTGTCATGGTGCCGACACCACGAATATTGATATTAAACCCGGAGCCCGGACCACCGTCTGATTGTGTAATTTGTACGCCGGCAATCTGTCCACCTAATGCTCCAAGAACAGAGCTACTTTGGAATCCTTCTACATCTTTAGCTGCTACAGAGGCAACCGAACCTGTCAGGTCGCTACGTTTCATAGAACCATAACCTACAACTACAACTTCGTCCAATGCCTTGCTGTCAGGCACCATCTTAATCTTGAGTTTTTGTTGGCCTTCGTATTTTACTTCATGTGTCCTATAGCCAATGTAAGAAACTGTAATAACTGCCCCTTTTTTAGCATTGATTGAAAAATTACCATCAATATCGGTAATAGTTCCCCCTGTATTTCCTTTTACCATAATGGTGGCACCGATAAGGGGAATATCTGTTTCATCAACCACTGTTCCCTTGACCATATTCTGAGCATATAAGCTGATTGACATGATCAGAGCCAAGAGGGTAATAAACCCTCTTTGACTGATTGTTTTTGTTATTATATTGTGCATAATGATCATATTAATTTATTTTTGTTCTTCATAGTTTTCATCAAACCATACAATGAATGGGGCTATTTCTGTTCCACCATTCAATTTGCTAATGTCTCCTGTTTCCGTATAAGTCATAGCTCCCACAAGGAAACCGTTTGCCCAACCGTCATCATTCCATTGGTTAGCTAGAATATTAACAGTATGTCGTTTATTCTTGTCATTACTATTGTCTACATACCCTAAAGTCTTTGACCAGTCTGTTTTTGCTGTTGTTCCATTGTAATATGATAATGGCGTTTTAGTTCCGAAGCCGGCACCACACTTATCCCATAGATTTTGCATGAATGGAGATATAGGATCTGCATCAGGTCTTCCATCTTCATGGAATGTTCCATCTGAACGTTTACCTCCAAAATTATAATAAAGGAATGTACGTCTATAGTCTAATAAAAACATAGAACGTTGCTCTTCTGTTAAGTCAGCTCCTTTTGTTGTAATTTTGGGCGATGTAGAAGTTCCACCAACTTTGGGATTCACATGCAAAACAAAAGGTGTATATTCAATTTGATAAACTGGCGATTTAAGCATATGAACAAATACAGGAACACTAACAGTAACTTGAGTGTCGGGGTCATCACCGGCAGTTGCTGTTACAAGCAAGATACCAACTTGATTGTCTTTCCAATTTTTGAATCTAATCTGACCATTTGCTTTTGGATATCCACCTGCTGGCTCTAGGAATCTAATCATTTCAGCACTCCATTTTAGGTCGGTAGCATCTCCGTTATAATCTGTTGTAGGAGTAGGGAAATATGAACTGAATTGATTACTGTAGAATCTGAATTGATTTTGATATATGTCTCCTTCTAATTCTGCACCATCTGCACCTAAGTTATTTCCATAATGAATATAAGTGAACTTGTTTGGATTATCTATAATTTCAAGTGTAACTTCAATTGTTTTTGGTCCTTTGGTGTTTTCAGCCGTTACAGAGAAAGTATATGTTCCTTTGGCTACCTTATTACCTTTGATTGCAGATATTGAACCATCATTTTCATTGAATGTTACTCCACTATTTTTAAGCTCATCAGGTACATTGGAGAATTTATATAAAACCTCATCTCCTTCTATTTCCGGTACAATAGTATATCGTGCAAGTTCTACCTTTTTAATCTTATTATTACCATCTTCTGTGTAACTGAATTTAGTAATTGGTTTGATAAAGTCAACAGTTTCCAAAGTATATATATCATTGAAGATTTTACCTACTTCTTCCTCTGTATTATACATATTTCTTGCACATACACTGATAGTATATATTTCTCCTTTTTTAAATCCATGTCCGTCTTCTACATATATTTGACCATTCTTTTCATTAATCTTAATCTTGTCGGTAGAAGGGGATACACTATAGATACTAAACGTTAATCCGTCTGTAGAACCTTTAAATGATGGAACTACAGATTTGAAAGTAGTAGGATCTTCATTGGTTTTTTCTTCTATTTTACCGTAGTTATTAGAATATATAAGTTCTAATGGTTTGGAAGTAACTTGAAACATAACGGCTCTTTCCAACATAGTTTCCTCTACCTTTGTACCTAAGATAAGTGAAATGCTATAAATGGCAGGTTCTAGTTTCTCCGAAACTTCACCTTGTGCTATCGAAAATTCTCCATCAGTAGAAATTGTAAAACATTTGTTATACTCCTCGTCTAATGGTTGATAAGAAGGGGCAGATGCTCCTTCTTCATTTGTGACTAATTCCACTGCACCGATTTTGTAACTTGTGATAGAGATATGCTCTCCTTCTGTAGTTACCATTGCGGTTGGCATATCTGCAATACTATTGATATCTATAATATCACCGTAATCTGCTTTCAACAAATTGGGAGTTACAACTACGCCTTCCGGAGCAGCTGCTAATAGTTTAACGACTACAATGTCCGGGAAATTATATGTTTTTCCACCGGATACACATGAAATAGAAATGCTGTAACGTCCGGTACTGGCATTTTTGGTGTTTTGTACTGAAATCTTTCCTGTCTCAGAATCAATCTCGAAACAGTCTCCGGAATATGGCTCACCATTCAAAGTAATACTAGAGATTGCAAAATCCGAGGGAGTATTACCTTTATATGTAGGTTGGCTAATAGTGCCTACCATAGACGGACCTATATCCGTCATACCGGTATAATAAATTACGAAATTGGTCGAGTCAGTAGTCTCTGTGTCGGAGCAAGAAATATTGAGCAAGCTCAATGATACTACTGCCAAAATCGCCCAAAAACTTGATGTTATTTTTTTTAGACTCATTGTATATAGATATTAGTTATTAATTGAATTGATTATAAATTGTAGCTCAATTTATATGTTTTGCCGTCTACTTCAACTTCGATTGCTACACCTTTAGTATGGTCTTTGTCTGCATCGGTAAATTGAGCGTTAATTGTATGGGTAGTAGCATCCTCTGTGGGATATATTACAGTAATGTAACGAACAGGCGTATCCGCAGCTTTATTCATATTTAGGAAGTAGGCTTTGCGGGAGTTAAACTTTCCATCTGTATTGTATGCTATGCGACCTTCAAATGGATCATAAGTAATACCTTCACCAAAGCTACGTACAAGGATATTGCTTTTATCTGAAAACTCTGTATGAGCTCCATATTTGTCTGCGTCTAATTTAACTTCATCTCCTTCACAAAGATGGAAACATAAATTAGCTACTCCTGTAGCATTTCCAAATCCTTCATCTACAAATACAAAGAATTTTTTGTTCACAAAGAATATAGCACGACGATGTTTGAAGTTACTATATCCTTGGTTTTCAGTGACAATAATTTCTGTATTACCTTCTACTTTTGTGAGCAACTTTCCTTGTGCTGTAGAAATGTTTTCTTCATTTAATGTTAAAGTATTGTGAACTTTAGTTTGGCGAAACCAATTTCTTATTGTATTGGCCTCACTGTTGCCGACATATGAACAAACACCTGAGTCTGGAAAGAAATTACGTCCGTTGTAATATAACTCGAATGTTCCATTATCTGGTTGGTTGTGACTCCAGATATCCATATTGTCGCTTGAGTAATTATTGCTATGAATTAGAACTGTTGTTTTATTATAAGTATCATGATCTCCCCAACCGTTACGTAATATATAATGTCCTGAGGTTTCAAATGTTTTCATTTCTGTACTAGGAGCCGTACCTTCTGCGCCAATGGTTGCCATAAAACGGAAATCTTGTCTGTTTGGGAACATCTCAGCATAGTTTTTGAAGTTCTTTTCTAATGTACTTCTTTGCTTTATCCATGAATCATTAAGAGCTGATGTGCAGAATTCATTTGATTTAGGCTTGAAATAACTAGGGTAAGTGAAATGCATTACTAACTCAGCTGCTTTTTCGAGAATCTTATCGACTTCTGGATCGAATATGTTGTCTGGAAGCCTATTCTGGGCTACTAATTTTCTTAGATTGTAAAATTCATTTAGGCTACCTATATGATAGTGCAATGAAAGGTCATTGAACATTCCGTCTGCCAAGCATTGTTTTTTTACTTGTTTATTGAGAATATCAAATCCCATTTCTTGCCATTTAGAGGCATTTTTGAACTCAGGGAATAGTGTTCCTGCAAAAGCTAAGGCTGTACCTTGGCTTAATAAAATATTGTTTTCATCTTGATAGCGGAAAGCTGCTAAATAGTCAGCATGTTCTGCAAAGTGCGCTAAAAAGAATGAAAGCCATTCGGGAGTGAAATTTTGAGAGAATTTGAAGTATTCGAATAACTCCGTTTGTCCCATGATGCGGGTCGATACTTGTAATTGCCACCAAGTAGTAGTGTTGGGAGTTTCAGGTTTGGGATTTTGTTTAATCCAATCTGTATATACTTCTTTCCAAGATGAAATATATTTTTCATCTTTAGAAACTAAATATGCTTTTCCTTGGTAAGGCATCCAATAGTGGCGATGAAGTTGTTTTTGGTACTCTGCATCGGCTCCTTCCGGTTTGAATTGCCAATTTATGGTCTTGTCTTCGTTTTGCAATGACCAAGGTTGCTTTTTTGCCTCGTTTTGGAAATAGTTCTTGTTGACGTAAAAGCGATATTTATCCATTGCATAGTCAGCAAATAACTGCTCGTCTTCTGTAATGGTAGGATTCATTAATGATACATTGGGATTGGTTATTCCAATTCTACCTTTGTAATAGTCTAGCAGAGCTTTTGCAGCCGAATAGTAATTTCCTGATTCATACCAAGCTTTCACTTGCTCTAATCCTGGATAATCTAGATTAAGGGCTTCAAATAGATTTTGATCAATGTCTTCATTAGGTAGTGTTGACTCTTCTTCTGTAGAGTTTCCACCACTGTTTTTGTAGAGTTCGTCATCATCTGTGCATCCTGTAAATGCAATCAGTGAGAACACGCAAATAAAGAAGATGTTCTTCATGCTTTATTAGGTTTTAATTATTAAAAGTTATATTTTACTGTTCGCAAATGTAATCTGTTTATTTCTAATCAATAAGCTGTCTTGTTCAAGCTTTGTTTAAAAATGATTTTTTTGATATTAAATTTGTTGAATTATATATTACTTCTGTTTAAAAAAACTGCTATAGCTCTGATAACAGGCTTGTTATGTACCATAATGTAATCTATGCCTATTATACTTACAAGATTGCTATTGTACATTCTTAGATGTCTTATTAGATGATTTTTAATCCAAATATGATGCGACTCCTATTCCTGAACCAAAGGTTGAAGCACATTTTGCCACTGATAATTTCTCCTTTGGGATGTAGGGCAAAGTATCCAGTCGGTAGTCAGGGAATTCCGAATACCTCATTTTTGTTCTGGTGGCCATGTTGTTTTTATATTAATTCTTGAGTTGGTAATCCAGGTTGTATGTTTCATTATCAATAGTCACCTCAATGGAGACATTGTCTGAATTAGAAGGATTGTCTGTAAATGTAGCATTAATCTTGTGATTAGCGTCTGTAGTTACCGGATATAATATAGTTATATATCGTACGGGAACATTTTTTTTCTTTTCCATGACAAGTGAATAAGCTTTTCTGACGGAGAATTTTCTATCTGTCTGAGAAGAGATTCGTCCCTCAAAAGGTTTTAATGTAATGTCCTGATTCCCAAAACTGCGGATAATCAGGTTGTTGTTATCTTCAAAAGTGGTGTGCGCACCTGCCTCTTGAATATCCAAGTTCACATTGTTGATTGATGTCTCATCACAAAGGTGGAAATATAATTTGGAATATCCGCTAGCTGTTCCGAATCCTTCATCTACGAAAGCGAAGAATTCGACAGGCTTTTTTATATAGAAGATGGCACGTCGATGTTTGAAGTTGCTATATCCTTGGTTTTCCGTTACTATTAGTTGGTGGTTATCGTTTTCTTCCGATAATAATAATTTGCCTTGTGCCTTGTTGATATTTTCGCTTCCGGTAGCTTCATGCTCTTTCGATTGTCCCAGAACCATAGTGTTGTGTGCCTTGGTTTGGCGAAACCATCTGCGTAATTCCATTACTTCCGTATCATTTTCTTTCATATAAGAGCAAACACCGGAATCCGGAAAGAAATTACGACCGTTGTGATATAGTTCGAATGTTCCGTTATCGAGCTGGTTGTGGCTTGAGTCTTCTAACTTGGAAGATATATTGTTACTGTGTATCAACATCGTCGATTGGGGAGTCCAGCCATTGCGTAGTACATAAAATCCCGAATATTCGAATGTTTTGATTTTATTATCGGGCGGAGTTCCTTGTCCATAAGTTTTCATGTAGTTAAGTTCTGAATCATCCGGGTACATTTCAGCGTATTTTACGAAATTCTTATTCAAGACACTTCGTGTTTTTATCCACGAATCATTGAATGCGGGACTGCAATTCTTACTTCCTTTTGTGAAGTAACTGGGATATGTAAAATGCATGACGACTTTAGTCGCTTTCAGTAAGGCGTTGTCCAGTTCCGGAGAAAGCAGATTGTCCGGTAGCTTGTTCAATTGGATGAGTCTTTTTAAATCGTATAGGCCGTCCACTATGCCTATATGATAATGGAGTGAGAGGTCATTCGTCATTCCATCTTTTAAAAATAACTTTGTGGTCTGTTCATTGATGATGTCGCATCCCGTTTTTTGCCATTGTGGGGCATTTTTAAGTTCAGGGAATAGAGTACCTGCAAATACTAATGCTACTGCTTGACTTAGTAGAATATTGTTTTCTCCGGCATATTTGTACAAGGACAAGTAGTCGGCGTGTTCTGCAAAGTGTATGAGGAAAAAAGAAAGCCATTCGGAAGTAAAGTTGGGAGAGGACTTGAAATACTCAAATGACTCTGTTTGCCCCATGATGCGTGTGGACACTTGAAGTTGATACCATTTGAATTTGTCCGGTTTTCCATCCGGTTTGGGGTGCTTGGCAATCCAGTCGGTATATACCTCTTTCCATGAGAGTATGTATTTCTCATCGTGCGAGTTTTGATAGGCTTTTCCTTGAAGAGGCACCCAATTGTGACGATGCAATTGTTTCTGATATTCATTATCAGCACCCTTTGGAGCGAATTCCCAATTGATTGTTTTATCGTTGTTTTGCAATGAATAAGGAATCTTTCTGGTTTTATCTTCCAGATAATTGTCATTGACATAAAAACGATATTCGTTTATCGCATAGTCGGCATAACCCTGTTCTGTTTCATTAAGGGTGGCAGATAGATTCGGATTTAGAATCTCAGTTCTGTTTTGGTAATAGGCAAGCAGTTTTTGCATGGCTGCATCGTTATCACCGGCTTTATACAAAGCCTTTACTTCTTCTAATCCTGAATAATCAAGATTGAGAATATCAAATAAGGATTCTTCAGTATCCTCTTTCGGGGGTGTCGGTTCCTCTTTAGGCGGAATGTCGTTATTTTCTTTTTGTGGAATATCATTATCTGTACATCCTGCGAGTGTAATGATAAGAAACAGCCATATATTAATTCGGAATCTGTTTTTGCAATTCATAGTATAAACTTTAGTTTGGATAGATTTTGATTTTATATTTGAGATGGTTACTAACTCTATGCAAATATATGGGAGAAAGTAGCTTTGTTGTTAATAGTTTTATCGAATAGTATATCAAATTTGTGTAATGATACGGTTTGATATGTATAAAGGACCGTATTCTTTCTCCAATTTATGCGGAAGTTTTAATGATTTCATCTAATTGAATTGTATAAATCATGCTATCCTTTTAGTGATTTCTTCTAATAGAGTTAATCTGTTGCAGTTGAGTAACTCATGAGTTGCACTTGTGTATCTGCTTGGAAGGACAAGTGTAACTTGACGATTGCACAACTGCAATTCACTAATGGTAAAAAATAGACGGTAATTGTAGATAATGTGTTGACAAATAGGATATTATGATAAAAATGCAGTTCTCCGTCTGAAAAAAGCAAAATCATCCTATTGTTTTTTGTAAACTAATCTTGATTTAGCCCTGTTTTTGGACTTAAAGTGTTGATTATGAACTCTGCGACATTTTTGTATTTCCCCTTATAAAACTTAGAATAAATACAAAAATGTGGCAGGGAATGGAATTATTAGTTCTTGGAATTATCCTTTAGCCTTCTTGATATACTCCGTAGGCAAACATCCGAAATACTTCTTGAAGCTTGTAGCAAAGTAAGACGGCGTATTGAATCCTACCATCGTACTTACTTCCGCTACTGTATAACGTCCGTCCTTCAGTAATTTGGCAGCCTCATTAAAGCGAATCTTGCGAATAAAGTCGATAGTCGATTCACCTGTGATAGCTTTTAATTTCAGGTGCAGATTGGAGCGGCTCATATTCATTTCTCTGGCAAACTCGTCTGTAGAGAATTCGATGTTGTCCATATTCTTTTCTACAATGGTTACGGCGCGTTTCAGTAACGCTTCATCCATGGCATTGAACGTAATTTTTTCCGGTTCCACTTCCAGAGATTTGGAATAGCGTTCGAGCATACGTCTGCGGGTACGCATCATGTTCTGTATCTTCGTAGTCAGTATGGCAAGAGAGAATGGTTTGGGGATATAATCATCCGCACCCATTTGCAGACCTTCCATCTGGTCTTTAATCTCGCTTTTGGCTGACAGGATAATAACCGGGATATGGCAGGTACGGATATTCTGCTTCACATTTTTACATAGTTTGATACCGTCCATTACGGGCATCATCACATCCGTAACAATAATGTCGACTTCATTGTCTTTCAGTTTCTCCAAAGCCTCTTCACCGTTACCGGCTTCCAGTGTATTGAATAGTTCGGAAAGTCCGCTGCTGAGATAATGGCGGATTTCGTTATTGTCTTCTACGATAAGAATTGTTCCCCGTTTTTTGTCACCTGATTCTATGGCTTCATTTTCCACCTTTTCCGTATCAATGAAATACATCTCTTTGGAATTGGTAGAATATACCTGTTCTTCTTCGTTTTTGCTATCATTGGAAGCTAATTCGGATGGCTTGTAGGTATTTATATCCTGCGGAAGATATACAGAGAACGTACTGCCTTTACCCTCTTCGCTATCCAGTTCAATGCGGCCGTGATGTAATTCAATCAAGCGTTGTACCAATGAAAGACCGATACCGCTTCCCACGTGCTCGCTTTCAATCTGATAGAATCGTTCGAATATCTTTCCTTGTTTGTTGATAGGAATGCCGATACCTGTATCACTCACTTGCAGTATCAGGTAATTATTTTCCTCTTTCAGAGTCACGGTAATGCTTTGTCCGCTTTCTGTATATTTGAAAGCATTTGAAAGCAGATTGTTGACTATCAGTTCCAGGTAATTGGGGTCGAAAAGTACCTCTTTGTCTTCCAATTCCGAGTGAAGCGTATAGGTAATCTTTTTATGACGCGCCAGTTTATCATAGAATAGGAAATTGTCATGTATCAACTGGTGGGCATTTTCTTTTTTTACCTTTAATTCAAATACTCCAAGTTCGGCCCGGCGGTAATCCATCAACTGATTGACCAAATGCAACAGGCGATTAGCATTTCGCTGGATATACTCTAGTTGGTTCCGTGTCCAGCGGTCGCTTATCTTGTTGATAATTTCCTGTAAAGGAGCTAAGATAAGGGTCAGCGGAGTACGCAACTCATGAGAAATATTGATGAAGAAACGCATCTTCATTTGGTTGATTTCTTCCTGGTGCTCCTTGTCCCTGCGTTCTATTTCCAGTTCCGCTTCCATGCTTTTCCGCATCCAGAAGAAACGGAATACGAAAGTGATGAAACCGATGAAAGTGGCGAGGAAAAGAAGTATCGCCCACCAAGTCTTGTACCATATGGGCAGGACTATGATTTCGAGTACGGTGGGAGTCATATTCCATTTTCCATCGCTATTGGCAGCCTTTACGAGGAAATGATAAGTACCTTGCGGCAGGTTGGAGTAGGAGACAGAACGTTTGTCTGTCAGATAATACCACTCTTTGTCATAACCTTCCAGCTTATAGGCAAATGTATTGTGCTGTCCCGAAATATAGTTGGATACCACAAACTCGATGGTAAAAGCCGTTTGCCATGATTTCAATGTGATACTTTCCGTTTCGTTGATACTCTTGGTCAGGATGCCGGTCTCGTCATCGGGGCGGACTGTTTTATTGAACAGTTGCAGTTTGGTTATTACTACAGGTGGGGTATAAGGGTTGTCCAGCAGTAATTCCGGACGGAAAGTTGTGATACCGTTGATACCCCCGAAATACATTTGTCCGCTGGAAGTGCGGCAGTACGAGGAAGTATTGAACTGGTTGCTTTGCAGACCGTCCGATTCGGTAAAGTTACGGAACTTTTCAGTTTCCGGGTTAAAGCAGGAAATACCCCGGTTAGTACTCAGCCAAAGTCGTCCGAAAGTATCTTCCAGAATACCATAGACTACATTATTAGGCAAACCATTGGCAGTAGTATATCGTTTGATTTTCTTTTCTTTCTCATTAAAGCAATAGACCCCCTCACGCGTACCTATCCAAATGACACCGTTATTTGCTTCGTAAATGCAGTTGGTGAACATTTTCGTAACGGAAGACGATGGAAGAATAGAAGCCTTTTGTATATCCAATCCTTGTTGCTGGAAAACTGATACCCCTTCTTCACCGCCGATCCAAAGCCGATTATGTGAATCCCTGAACAGAGTCGTAATCTGCTGGGGCGTGAACGGAGTACCGTCTTTCTCTTTATCTATGGTCGTAAAACTTTGTGTGGCGGGATTGAAACTGACTAAGGCACTCAATGTTCCTAGCAGTAGATTGCCACCCTCATCGGGGATAATAGCGTAAACGTTTTCATTCACCAACTGGCTGTTAGTCTGGTTAAAACTTTCCATTCGTCCGCTGTTGCGGTGAAGGACAGTCAGCCCGCCGGCATGAGTACCGATATATACCAGTGACTTCTGCTCGTCTACATATACGGCTTTGATGTTATTGGAACCAATTCCTATTTCCCGTTCGCTTTCCTGCAATGCATAATGTGTAAACTGTTGTGTCTTGGTGTTGTATAGGTTCAGTCCGCCATCATTAGTTCCTATCCAAAGATTCTTGTCCTTATCTTCTACAATACAACTTACTACATTGTCGCTCAATGAGTTCTTATAAGGAATACGCTGTATGGTCTTGAACCGGTTCCGGATGGGATGGTAATAGTTTAATCCGCCGAAATAAGTTCCAAGCCACATGCCCCCCTGAGAATCCATAAAGATACTGCGTACCGAACGTTGCGACAGGCTGCCTTTTTCTACCGGACTGCTACTATATGAAATAAATGAGTCACTTGCCTCATGATAAATATTCAAATCATTGAATGTACCTATCCATAAACGGTTTTGTGAATCCAGTGCCAACGAACGGATATAATTGGAGCTGATACTTTTAGGATTGGAAGAGGAATGGAGGTATGTCTTAACTTCGTTGGTTTTCGGGTTGAACAGAAGCAGGCCGGCTCCTTCGGTGGCTATCCATATGCGGGTAGGAGATTGCTGCAAGATAGATTGAATCCGTTTGGTGCCTGATATAGGAGTCACCTTTTCCAGACTTTTCTGTGGGATAGAGTAGCTATAAAGCCCGTTCTCCATTGTACCGATATAGATTACATCTCCATGCCTGTAAAGAGCGGTAGCTATAATCTTATGCATGGCTGTGCTGAAAGAATCGTCCACAAATTTGGATTCTTTTATGTCGAACATGATAAGACCTTCCGGTGTGCTTATAAGCAATTGTTCCGGTGAAATTTCGGCAATGCCGTTGATTTGCTGCCGTTTCCCTTTCTTCTCGTAGAAAAAGTTGTTGAACAGGTCTTTTTCTTCATCGTAGCATGACAGTCCGTCCCGTGTGCCTATCCAAACCCGTCCCTGGCTATCTGTTTTTACAATTCGTGAAATATCATTGGCTATGCTGTTAGGGTCATCCTCATTGTGCTGATAGACTGTGAAGGCATACCCGTCATATTTGTTCACTCCATCATAGGTAGCAAACCACATATTGCCCCGTTTATCCTGGTCAATGGCGAATACGGTACTTTGAGACAATCCTTCATTAATAGAAATATAGGAGAAATTTATTTGTTCCGGAATCTCGGAAAAAGCAGAATTTGTTCCTATGCATAGAAAGAACAGACAGATTATTATATTCTTTAGATAGCTCATTATTAGGTCATAAGATTAATAGTGGCGCCAAAGGTAATAAAATCTTTTCTATACAGTATAATGAAAAATAGAAAAAGATATATCCACCGCTTCCATCAGACCGTCTTTGAGCAACAGGGAAACGATAACACCTGCGCCATGGTAACGAAGACCACCGGCATGAATATGGACCGGAGCAAAATTGTGTCGTCGTTCATAATATTGTGGCTTTTAATTTTCTGCTGCCAGATGTAGACAAAATTTTTAATATTCGGATAATTTTGTCAACAAAGAATCGGTTTCGATTGTTGTTTTATTTAAGTTTGCGCGATGTTATAAAAAATATGATATGAAGATTTATCATAAATTCTTGTTATACCAAAACAAACTGCTGAAACCTTATATACATATTATATTAGGCTTGGTAGGAGCATTGACCTATTTAGCGTCTCTTGCGCTGATTGTCGGGGTTGTTTACGAACATGGCTTTCCGCTGTCGGTGGATGAAATAGCGAAAATACAAGTCCTGTATAAAGCCGTATGGGTTATCTTTCTGATTGATGTCACCCTGCATATCTCCCTTGAATACCGAAGTACCAAGAAACAATATCGAGGGTTGGCATGGATATTGAGTGTCTTGTTATATCTCACTTTGATACCTGTTATTTTTTATCAACCGGAGGAGGAAGGGGCTATTCTGCAGTTTTGGGAGTTCCTGCATGGAAAGTTCTATCATTTGGTATTATTGCTGATTTTCTCTTTCTTGAATTTGTCCAACGGATTGGTGCGTCTGTTGGGACGCCGTACCAATCCGTCTTTGATGCTGGCAGTCAGCTTTCTTGCTATTATTCTGATTGGTACAGGGCTGCTGATGTTGCCACGATGTACGGTGAATGGCATTACTTGGGTTGATTCGTTGTTCACGGCTACGAGTGCGGTATGTGTCACGGGATTAGTCCCGGTCGATGTGGCGACTACGTTTACTACCGGTGGTCTTGTTGTCATTATCCTGCTGATTCAGATAGGCGGATTGGGAGTGATGACCTTGACCAGCTTCTTTGCGATGTTCTTTATGGGGAATACTTCTCTTTACAACCAGTTGGTGGTACGCGATATGGTCAGTTCCAATTCGTTAGGTTCGTTGCTGTCCACCTTATTATATATACTCGGATTTACCTTGGTGATTGAAGGCATCGGCATGGTTTCTATCTGGTTCAGTATTCACGGCACATTGGGAATGAGTCTGGAGAGTGAACTGGCTTTTTCTGCTTTCCATTCCATTTCTGCTTTCTGTAATGCCGGATTCTCCACGCTTTCCGGCAATTTGGGCAATCCGATGGTGATGACTAATCATAATTGGTTGTTTATCTCTGTTTCTTTTCTGGTTATTTTGGGCGGTATCGGTTTTCCTATCCTGGTCAATTTCAAAGATATTGTATTGTATCATTTGCGTCATTTCTGGAGGTTTGTACGTACCCGCAAACTGGAAAAGCACCGTACGCTTCATCTCTATAATCTGAATACGAAGATTGTACTGATAATGACTTTCCTGCTGTTGGTTATCGGCACGTTGGCGATTGCCGCTTTTGAATGGAACGCTTCATTTGCAGGAATGCCTGTGGCAGACAAATGGACGCAGGCTTTCTTTAATGCCACTTGTCCGCGAACAGCAGGTTTTAGCAGCGTAGACCTGACTTCGTTGGGTGTGCAGACCTTATTGGTTTATTTAGTCTTGATGTGGATTGGTGGTGGCGCCCAGTCTACTGCCGGTGGTGTGAAGGTAAATGCTTTTGCAGTAGTTGTCCTGAACCTTGTAGCTGTGCTGCGTGGAACGGAGCGTGTAGAGGTATTCGGCAGGGAGCTTTCGCACGATTCTATCCGGCGTTCCAATGCTACGGTAGTCATGTCATTGGGAGTGCTGTTCCTCTTTATCTTTATATTGAGCGTCCTTGAACCTCAGGTATCATTGATGGCATTGACTTTCGAATGTGTGTCGGCACTTAGTACGGTAGGTTCCAGCTTGAATCTGACTCCGAAGTTGTGTGACGCAAGTAAATTATTGGTGGCATTATTGATGTTTATCGGGCGTGTGGGGCTGATTACGTTGATGCTCGGAATTGTGAAACAGAAAAAGAATACAAAATACCGTTATCCGAGTGATAACATAATCATAAACTAAAGATATGAAGTATATTATTATCGGTTTAGGAAATTACGGCTATATGCTGGCCGAAGAATTGTCTGCATTGGGACACGAGATTATTGGTGCGGATATTAGTGAGAGCCGTGTGGACAGCATCAAAGACAAGATTGCCACTGCATTTGTGATTGACGCGACGGATGAACAGTCCTTGTCGGTTCTTCCGCTGAATAGTGTGGACGTAGTGATTGTCGCGATTGGCGAGAATTTCGGTGCGTCTGTGCGGGTGGTAGCTTTGTTGAAACAGAAAAAGGTGACTCGTATTTATGCCCGTGCAATTGATGGGGTTCATAAAGCTGTGCTGGAAGCTTTCAGCCTGGAGAAAATATTGACACCGGAAGAGGACGCAGCCCGCAGTCTGGTACAATTACTTGATTTCGGGACAAACATGGAAGCTTTCCGCATTGATTCGGAATACTATGTCGTAAAGTTCACCGTACCGAGGAAGTTTGTGGGATACTTTGTCAATGAACTGAACTTGTATGAAGAGTTCCATCTGAAACTCATCGGGCTGAAGCGTGCGGATAAAATAACCAATTGCCTGGGGATTTCCCTGACGGAACTTCATGTGAAGAACGAACTGCCGGAGAATGAGAAAGTAGAAGAGGGGGATGAGCTGGTTTGCTACGGCAAATACCGGGATTTTCAGTCTTTTTGGAAGGCCATTTGATGGTTGTTTATGTCAACTTATCGAATATGTTTGGGAAAGCCGGATAATCTGTTGCAATCAGAAAAGACTACCATGATTATCTGGCTTTCTTATAAGGTCAAATTTGGAATAGCGTAATTATTTTGCTTGAAGACGGACTGTTCCGGCTTTCACACCGCTTGCTTTGGCAGTCAGTATGATTTCTCCGGCCATTTCATCCGTCTGTACAATAGCGGTCAGCATTCCGTAGAAAGCGTGCATCTTCGGAAGATGGAATTGTTCCAGATTGGTAGGGTCGCCGTTGGCTACTGCCCGGAATTTCCCGGCTCCTTTTACAGAGAAGTTTATCAGGCGGCTATCTGCCGGGCAGAGGTTACCGTCCTTGTCTACTACTTTCACAGTGACATAAGCCAAGTCTTTTCCGTCAGCAGTCAGTTCGTTGCGGTTGCTCACCAGTTCGATATGATGAGGCTTACCGGCAGTGCGGACTGTCTTTTCTGCTGCAACTTTTCCGTCTTTGTTATAAGCTACTACTCTAACTTCGCCCGGTTCATATACGGCATCCATCCACATCAAACGGTAACGGCTCTTCAAGGAACTGTTGTTCTTGCTTTGTTTGCCGTAGCTTTTTCCATTGATAAACAGTTCGGCTGTCGGGTAGTTGGTATATACGAATACCGGAGTTACTTCACCTTCACGTCCCGGCCAAGTCCAATGAGGAAGGATATGCAACGTCTCTGCATTTTTGTTCCATACGCTACGGTAAAGATAGTAACGGTCTTTAGGAATACTGGCAAGGTCGATAATACCAAACATAGAACTATGATTCGGCCATGAATCGACATCATAAGGCGAAGGTTCGCCCAAATAATCGAATCCTGTCCATACGAACTGCCCGATAGTCCAGTGGTTATCATCGGCTAAGGCGAAATCTTCATCCGGGATATTTGACCACGGACATACTTCCACATCATACGAAGAACATTGGTGGTCTTCATATTTAGCTCCTTTTTTATCTTCCACCGGGAATTTATAGACTCCGCGTGAGCTGACAGTAGAAGCTGTCTCGCTGCCCAAAATCAAGTTCTGCGGAAGCTGGTCGTAAGATTCTTTATAACGTTGTGTACGATAGTTAAGTCCCGGTATGTCAATCATAGCCGCAAAGCCGTTGGCAAGCACGCAAGTTACCTGGTCCATTCCGCAAGTCACAGGACGGGTCGGGTCTTCACGGTGACAGATGTCTTGCAGGAACTTAGCCACTTTATAACCGACGGGGCTACACTGAGTAGGCACTTCATTACCAATACTCCACATTACCACACAAGGGTTATTGCGGTAGTTGTGAAGCATATTCACCATGTCGCGTTCCGCCCATTCATCGAAATAACGGTGATAACCGTTGGTACATTTGGCAATATCCCATTCGTCGAACGGTTCAATCATCATCATAAATCCCATTTCGTCACATAACTCAACGAGTTCGGGAGCCGGCATGTTATGTGATGTACGGATAGCGTCACAACCCATATCTTTCAAAAGAGTAAGTTGGTGGCGGAGTGCCGCTACATTGATAGCCGCTCCCAACGGGCCTAAGTCGTGATGATTACATACTCCTTGGAACTTCCGGTGTTTTCCATTCAGGTAGAAACCTTTATCGGCGATGTACTCGATGCTACGGATACCAAAGCGGGTGGTGTAAGTATCTACCAGCTTGTTGTCTGCATAGATTTTGGAAATCGCTTTGTAGAGCGACGGGCTTTCCGGCGACCAGAGTTCAGGTGCATTTACAATGAAATTCTGTTCGAACGGCTGTCCGTGATTGATACGGCTTGTATTCTCTTTACGGGTAACTACTTTTCCGTCCGGAGAAAGAATTTCCGTCTCTATGCGGATTTGCGTTTTCTCACCGGCATTGTCTATCTTTGTCTGCAGGTGTACAGCTGCAAATTCCTTGCTCACATGAGGAGTTGTAATCTGTGTTCCCCATACAGGCACGTGGACTTTATCAGTAACAATCAGGTGCACGTTGCGATACAAGCCCGCTCCCGGATACCAGCGCGAAGACTGCGGGCGGTTTTCCAGCCGTACAGCCAGTATATTACTCTTTCCGTCTTTATTCAGGAGAGGAGTGACGTTGCAATGGAAAGAATTGTAACCGAAAGGCCAGAAACAGGCTTCTTTTCCATTCACATAGACGCGGGCTTCACTCATAGCGCCGTCGAAGAGCAAGGTTGCTTCTTTGCCGGCAGGAGTGTCAAAACTGGTACGATACCAACCGGAGCCTACATAAGGCAGTCCCCCGGTACGTCCTGTCTTTAAAGATGCTTTTTTCTCGAAGTTCTGCGTGATGGCAACATTCTGAAGGTCATTGTTCATGTCGAAAGGACCGAAAATAGCCCAGTCGTGCGGAATGACGACCGATTCCCATTTTGTGTCATTAAACTCCGGCTGACTGGCCTCTTTAAAATCTCCTTTACTGAACTTCCAGTTCTTCTCGAGCAGCGTCTCGCTGCGCTGCGCTTGCAGGCTGCAAGCGGCTCCCAACAAAAGTACAGTTACTAACTGTTTTTGGTGTTTCATGTTCATTTTTTCTTTTCAGGTATAAATAATTTTGGATTCGGGGTAAAGATATAAAAAAGCTTCCAATAAATTTATCTCTTAAAGGTATTAAATGAATGAGTGGGTCTGTACTCCCAAACACTGTACTACTTGTTCATGGTATCAGATTTGCAAGATTTATTTCGTAAATGTAGGAAAAATGTCGGTTACACTTGTAAATATCCCGCTCTTTTTGTTCCTTTGTTACCTATTTATAAACAGAAAACTTACGTATGAGAAAACTAATTTATTTGCTTTTGTTGCCATTGGCAGTGGTTGCGACTGCTTGTGGCGGTAAAAAAGGAACTTCAAATAATGAATCAACGTTGGCAACAATGGACAGTGTGGACGCTCACGGACTGCAACGTATGCAAACTTCCAAAAGCGAAATAGACTTTAAGTTTAAAGGAAAAGACTATCATTCCATGGTTTCGCGCACACCGGATGAAAATCTGCCTCATGTCGTCAACGAAATGGGAGATACCTATGTCGATAATAAAATCGTGTTGCGCCTGACACGTGGCAGCGAGAAAGTGTTTGATAAAACATTTACCAAGAATGATTTTTCGTCCGTAGTAGATGCTAAATTCCTGTCGAATTCCGTCCTCGAAGGAATCGTGTATGACAAGACCACTCCACAGGGAATAGTATATGCCGCCAGTGTTTGTTATCCGCAGACAGATTTGTATATGCCGCTTTCTATCACTATCACAGCCGATGGAAAAATGAGCATACAAAAAGTGGATATGCTTGAAGAAGCATACGATGACGAATCGTCCAATTGAGCCTGTGAGCGGGTATTGACAGCAGAATTACACAAATGTGAAAACATTTGAGACAAAAGAAAGGCAGCCGAAGAGGTTGCCTTTCGTATTTTTGCACCGTCAACAAACTTAATACCAAATAGAATGAAGAAAAACATTTTAGCTATCTGTGCGGTAGCGGTAGGATATATGGCAATGACCGCCCAGACTAAAAATACACAAACGCTGGTTCCGCTTGCCGAGCGTGTAAACGTACAGGCAGATTCGGCACGTGTCGACCAGATAATAGACGGCTGTTGGGTAGCGGTCGGAACCAAAAAAACACATGCCATTCAACGCGACTTCACCCGTATGTTCAACGGCAAACCTTCTTATCGCTTTGAACTGAAAGAAGATGATAACACGTTGTCGGGTTACGCAAAAGGGGAAACAAAAGGGCGTGCGGAATTTTCTTATTGCTATGCAACTTCCGATGATTTCAAAGGGAAACCGGCCGATACGTATAAAAAGGCACAAATAATGAAAACTGTATATCATCATGGTAAAGGGGCTTGTCCGCAAGGTTCTTCCCGCGACTATGAGTTTTCGGTATATATCCCTTCTACACTGGGCAGTGATGTCTCGACAATTTTCGCCCAATGGCACGGGATGCCCGACCGTACCTTGGTGCAGACTCCGCAGGGCGAAGTGAAGACGCTGACAGTTGACGAATTCATCGAACTGGATAAGTCTACTATCTTCAAGAAAAACATAGGACACGAGAAAAAAGTCAAACTGGACAAGCAGGGCAATCCGGTTAAAGACAAACAAGGCAATCCGGTGTATGTAGCCGGCAAAGCCAACGGATGGCTGGTTGAACAGGGAGGATACCCGCCACTGGCGTTCGGATTCTCAGGCGGCTGGTTTTATATCAAGGCAAACTCCGATCGTAGGTGGTTGACAGACAAAGATGACCGTTGCAACGCAAATGTAGAGAGAACTCAGATTATGAAACCTGTGACATCTGAGTATAAAGCATCTACCATCGCCTACAAAATGCCTTTCGCAGACTTCCCGAAAGATTGCTGGATTACATTCCGTATCCATATCGACTGGACGGTCTACGGAAAAGAAGCCGAAACAATCGTGAAGCCGGGTATGCTCGATGTGCAGATGGATTATCGGGACAAAGGAAAAAAGGTTAGTAAACATATCGTAGACAATGAGAAAATCCTGATTGGACGTAACGACAAAGACGGCTACTATTTTAAGTTCGGTATTTACCGTGTGGGTAATAGCACGAAGCCGGTATGTTACAATCTGGCAAACTATTCAGAAAGGTAAATCAGTTAAAAAGGTAAAGAGGGAGTAATATCCGGATGTTCTTTAGTGGGCATCCGGATATTTTTTTATGTGAATCTGGTAATATTAAAAAATGTCAATAATCACGTGTCGTTTAGTATATACGTTCCGGTTATGCAAAAAGATTCGTTCTTTTGCCGCCTGCCAAATGGTATATATGTATAAAATAACTAGCGATGTAAATGATGAGTAAAAATGGATTTAGCCGATGTGGGGAACTCTACATCGGTCGTTTGCGAAAAGAGGGACGCCACTCTACAGCGCACGTCTACAAAAACGCCCTTTTTTCTTTCTGCAAATTCTGCGGCATATCTAATGTGTCGTTCAGGCAAGTCACCCGTGAGCGTTTACGACTATACGGTCAGTATCTTTGCGAGTGTGGGTTGAAGCCTAATACGGTTTCTACGTATATGCGCATGCTCCGTAGCATTTATAATCGGGGGGTGGAAGCGGGGAATGCCTCTTACGTGCCGCGATTGTTCGGTGATGTCTATACAGGCGTGGATGTCCGTCAGAAAAAAGCTTTGCCTGCTGCCGAACTTCATAAACTCTTGTATGAAGACCCGAAGTCGGAACGTTTACGTCGTACGCAAGCCATTGCCGCCCTGATGTTCCAGTTTTGCGGAATGTCGTTCGCCGACTTGGCTCATTTGGAGAAGTCGTCTTTGGACAGCAATGTGCTGCGTTATAACCGTGTCAAGACCAAGACTCCCATGAGTGTGGAGGTGCTGGACAGCGCAAAGGAGATGATTGAGCAACTACGGAACAAGCAGGAGTCTTTGCCCGATTGTCCGGATTATCTGTTTGATATTCTTCGTGGTGACAAGAAACGGAAAGATGTAGCATCTTATCGGGAATACCAGTCCGCTCTCCGTCGGTTTAATAATAGCCTGAAAGATTTGGCAAGAGTGTTGCATCTGAAATCTCCGGTTTCTTCCTACACGTTCCGGCACTCCTGGGCTACTACCGCCAAATACCGGGGAGTCTCAATTGAAATGATTAGTGAATCATTGGGGCATAAATCTATAAAAACCACACAAATCTACTTGAAAGGCTTCGGACTTGAAGAACGTACAAAGGTAAATAAAGGGAATTTATCTTACGTAAGAAACTACTGCACTAACAGATGATTTTGGCGTAATATATTGGCAATCAGTGGTAATAATCATCCGTTACTTCTTAGGTAACGGATTTAAATTTAGGGCAAAGATAGACAAAAACATGGATAGCATACAAATATTTCTTCACTTTTTTAGTTTTATCTGAAACATAGAGCAAAAAACAACCCGAACATGAAATAATAGATTTTTCATGCTCTAACTTTTTATTGCCTAAAATCATGAGCTTTTTCTCTGATTATTAGGATTTTCTCTTTTTTATGCTCTGTTTATGTGCATAATTTTCCTTTCCATTGTTGTGTGTGTGCTTATTCCGTTACCTAAGAAGTAACGGACAAAAATGGGGTAAAAAAACATGATTTTAACGAAGAGAAAATCAGTAATTGCTGGGCCTAGCAATGGGACAGGGGAAGGCGTAGCACACTCTAAACGCTGGTATGTAGCTTTGGTTCGTATGCATCACGAAAAGAAGGTTGCCGAGCGTTTGGACAGAATGGGGATTGAGAATTTCGTTCCTGTCCAACAAGAAGTTCATCAATGGAGTGACCGCCGTAAGATGGTCGAGTCAGTCCTGCTCCCAATGATGGTTTTTGTTCATGTTGATCCGAAAGAGCGTATGGAGGTTTTGAGTTTTTCTACAGTGAGCCGCTATATGGTGATGCGGGGTGAGAGTACCCCGGCTGTGATTCCTGACGATCAGATGGCTCGTTTCCGCTTTATGCTTGATTATTCCGAAGAAGCAATCTGTATGAACAGTTCTCCTTTGGCACGTGGCGAAAAAGTCCGTGTTGTCAAAGGTCCTTTGACGGGACTTGTCGGTGAGTTGGTCAATGTTGACGGCAAGAGCAAGATTGCCGTCCGTTTGAATATGCTTGGCTGTGCTTGTGTTGATATGCCTATTGGTTATGTAGAGTCAATCAGCGCGAAAAACTAATTCCCCTCTCTTTAATTTTATCCTCAATTTGTAATGAATATGAAAAGCAGTAGAGTTCCTTTTCTTTTTATGCTGTTGGCATGTGTCTTGGGCGGGATGACCTCTTGTGTGTCATCCAAAAAAATGCTTTATCTGCAAGGCGCTGATAAGTTGCATGAGAATCCACAGAGAATAGAAAGCAATTATGAATTGCGTATCAAACCGGATGACCAGCTTCTGATTACGATTAATAGTAAGGCTCCTGAGTTGTTGACTCCTTTTGCGAACAGCCAGGTATTAGGCTCAAGTTCGTCTACGAATACTCAGGAAACCACCGGCCTTTTAGTCAGCCAGAGTGGTAAGATAGAAATACCTGTTTTGGGCGAGATGCAGGCGGCCGGGTTGACACGCCAGGAATTGGCGGCTGCGATTAAAAACAAACTTATCGAAGGTGAGTATATCAAGGACCCTACCGTATTGGTACGCTTCAAGGGGGCAAAAATAGTCGTTCTCGGTGAAGTGGGCAGTCCCGGAGTAAAAGACTTGCCCGGTGAACGTGTGACCATCCTCGAAGCTATCGGCTTGGCAGGTGATTTGCCGCCGACAGCCCATCGGGAGAATATTCTGGTTATCCGTGAGGAAAATGGTGAACGTAAGAGTTATAGCGTCAATCTTACTTCCGGAAAAGATATCCTGAACTCACCGGTTTTTTATCTTCAGCAGAATGATGTGGTCTATGTGGAACCCAACAAGGCTATAAATGTGAAAGGAAGTTCCGCACTTACCTACCTGTCTGCCGGTAGCAGCATTATCGGCGTATTGGCTTCTATATTATCATTAGTATTTATTCTTGCAAAATAATAAGATGGAATATACACAGGAAAATAATGAGAAAACAGTCAAGGAAAGCGGACTCAATATTAATTTGCGTGATATTGTAGAATTGCTCATTGCTAAATGGTACTGGTTTGCCCTTTCAGTATTTATTTGTGTAAGTGCGGCTTATCTATATACCCGTACCTTGGTCCCTGTTTACCAGCGTCAGGCTGTAATGCTGGTAAAGACGGGAGGAAAGAATGCGAATTCCGACATCTCGGCTATGCTGGAGTTGCAAGGCGGGATTACCGGCAGTGGCGTTGAAAATGAAATGTTCATACTCCGTTCCCATCAACTGGTACGAGAGGTTGTCAATCGGCTGCATTTGGATGTGTCATATGAGAAAGAAGGCTTTTTCCGTAATACATCTTTATATGCGGAATCTCCGGTTGAAGTGAATTTCATAGATCCGTATCATGCTTATTACCGTACGAAGGTGACCCCGTTGGACGTAAAGAACTACATCATTTCAGATAAAAAATATGCTTACGGGGATACTGTTCAGACAGAAGCGGGAAGAATAGTTGTGAATTTGAAACCGGAAAATTTGAGTGCTTATATAGGCAAGCCTGTTTCAGTGACGCGAATAAGCCCCGAAACGGCGGCAGCTATATATAAAGGTGGTATTTCTACTTCACTTGCGGGCAAAGGTACTACTATGGTGCAGATTACTTGTACCGGAGATAATGTATCCCGTGCCGATGCGATTTTGAATGCCTTGATTAATGTTTATAATGAAACCATCATCGAGGACAAGAACCGTATAGCGGTCAACACCGCCAAGTTTATAGACGAACGTATTGCGGTAATCGGAAAAGAGTTGGGCGATGTGGAAGAAGAACTGACAGACTTCAAGCAGCGTAACCGGATTATAGGCTCGGAAGGGAACGGGTCGCAATTTCTTGCGGAAAGCAGCCGGATGAAGACCGAAAACCTTCAGATGGAAACGGAATTGTCCATAGCCCAATCCATTAAAAGCTATTTATTGGATGCCACCCGAAACAATCAGTTGATACCTAACGTATCCGGTGTCGGAGACGCAAGCGTCCAAAGCCAGATAACCGCATACAATGAACTGATGCTTCAACGCAACCATCTGTTGGCTGAATCCGGCGCAAAGAATCCCGTTGTGCAGACGGCAGATAAGAACCTGGCAGAGATGCGTACGGTAATTTCCGGTTCCATGGATAACTATATCAAGAACCTTCGACTGCGACTGGAAAAGACCCGTGCGGTAGAACGTCAGATCAACTCAGAGATTCAGGCTGTCCCCAAGCAGGAGAAGATGGCATTAAGTATTATCCGTCAGCAATCCATCAAAGAAGCGTTATATACTTTCCTGTTAAACAAGCGTGAAGAAAACGCACTGCAACTGGCAGTGACCGAAGCGAATATTCGTGTGGTGGAGTCACCGTTCGGCTCCAATGCACCTATCGCGCCTCATCCTGCAACTTTTCTGCTGGCGGCTTTAGCTGTAGGACTGGCTATCCCGTTGGGAATCCAGATATTAACTATGTTGTGGAATACGTCCGTCCGTGGTAGAAAGGATATTGAAGATTATACCACCATTCCGCTTTTGGGTGAGATTCCTTCCCGTAAAGAAGACATGGCAGACGATGCTATCGTGGTAGACGATAAGAAGAATGACTTTATTTCCGAATCGTTCCGTCTGCTTCGTGCCAATATAAACTTTGTTGCGAAAGACGCGCGTGTCCTCATGTTCACTTCCACCATGCCGGGAGAAGGAAAGTCGTTCGTATCCCGCAATCTGGCGGTGGCAATCGCTATTGCCGGGAAAAAAGTGGTATTGGTTGATACTGATATGCGTAAGCGAACACAAAGCAAATTGGCGGGAATTAAACATAAAGACGGGCTGAGCACATACCTGTCAGGACAACATAATGATATTGACTGTATCTTGGATAAAGGACTGATTCATCCGTCTGTCGACTCCCTGTTTGTAGGTCCTATTCCGCCTAATCCTTCCGAACTATTGATGAGCGACCGGTTGGAGAAATTAATAGAGGAACTGAAGGAACGCTATGACTATATCATATTGGATAATGTTCCGGCACAAGTTGTGGCAGATGCCGCCATTGTGAATCGTGTGGCGGAACTGACTTTATATATCATTCGTGACGGACAGCTTGACCGTCGCTATCTTCCGGAATTGGAGCGACTGCACAAGGAAGGTAAGTTTAATCACTTGTGTATCGTTTTGAATGACAGCCATATTGAAAAGAAAAAATATGGGTACGGATATGGTTATAGCTACGGCTATGGCTATAAATATGAGGAATATAAATAGAGGAATATAAATAATAGAGATGAAACAAAATCTGGAAAAATTTATCCGGTATATAAGCAGGACTTATTTTAGTTACTGGATAATATGGGGAATTGACTTAGTCATTTCGGTGACTTCCACCTGTTTCACTTATTGGTGGATACATTATCTTACGGGCACATTACTGAATGGTTGGGGAATGATTCAGACCGGAGCTTTAGCAGCAGTTGCCACTACGATAGCTTCCTGTCTGTTTCACACATACCGTAACACGGTTCGTTATTCTCAACTGCGTTGTTTATGGCCGCTCATTTGTAGTTCATTGTTTAAGATGGCATGTGTGGCAATTGCTGTCTTTACATTCCTGCCTTCTGTCGGCTTGCCGGCCAATCAGAAACTTCTGTTTGTCTTGTTCGACGGAATGTTGACTATCATTGCATTCGCTACCTCCCGGATGTTGATGGTTATCATCTACGAGGCCTTGATAGACATGATGAACAAGGAGAATATGCGTATTCTGATTTATGGAACGGATGACAAAAGTGTGGCTTTGAAGACCCGTTTGCTGCATAGCTCTCATTATAAAGTGGTAGGTTTTTATAGCTATGGCACTATCTATAAGCATCGTCGCCTGGCCGAATTGCCTATCTATTATTTTACGAACGAGCAGACATTCCAGCAACTGGTCCATAAACGGCATATTCAAGGTATCCTGTTTGCTCACAATGAGTCGACCCGTGCGGAAGAGACCCGTTTGCTTCAATACTGCAAGAATAACCATATAAAGACACTCATTGCTCCTTCTATCAGTGAGGCTGATGAAGACGGGAATTTTCATCAATGGGTACGTCCGGTAAAGATTGAAGACTTGTTGGGACGCCCTGAGATTAATATCAATATGAGTGAAGTCGCTGATGAATTCAGTGGAAAGGTGGTCATGGTTACAGGAGCTGCTGGTAGTATCGGTAGTGAACTCTGCCGTCAATTGGCGCAGATGAATATCGGTAAACTGATTATGTTCGATTCTGCCGAGACGCCTTTACATAACATCCGTCTTGAGTGCGAGCGGAAGTACCCTAACCTTGATTTTGTTCCGGTGATAGGAGATGTCCGTGTGATAGACCGTTTGCGTATGGTGTTTGAAATTTATCATCCTCAAATCATATTTCATGCGGCAGCCTATAAGCATGTTCCGCTGATGGAAGAAAATCCTTGTGAGGCTGTCTTGGTGAATGTCACAGGTAGCCGTCAGGTGGCGGATATGGCCGTGAAGTATGGTGCGGAGAAGATGGTAATGGTTTCCACGGACAAGGCTGTCAATCCTACCAATGTGATGGGATGCTCCAAACGGTTAGCTGAAATCTATGTGCAGAGTTTGAGTTATGCCATTAAAGAAGGTAAGGTAGAGGGTAAAACCAAATTTATCACTACCCGTTTCGGCAATGTCCTGGGCAGTAATGGTTCGGTGATTCCCCGTTTCAAGGAACAGATAGAAAATGGCGGTCCCGTTACCGTGACACACCCTGATATCATACGCTATTTCATGACTATCCCCGAGGCGTGTCGTTTGGTGATGGAAGCAGCTACTATGGGGGAGGGAAATGAAATCTTTGTATTCGAGATGGGTAAACCTGTGAAGATTGTGGACTTGGCTACCCGTATGATAGAACTGGCGGGATATAAGCCGGGAGAGGATATTGAGATTCAATTTACGGGTCTTCGTCCGGGAGAGAAATTGTATGAGGAAGTGTTGAGTAATGAAGAGAATACGATTCCTACGCATCATAAGAAGATAAAGATAGCTAAGGTTCGAAAATATGAGTATGAGGATATTGTAGAGACATACGATGAATTTGAGAGATTGTCTCGTTCAGTGCAGATTTGGGAGACGGTGAAGTTGATGAAACGGACAGTGCCTGAATTCAAATCGAAAAATTCGAGGTTTGAGGAGTTGGACCAGAAATAAATATTAGTAATTGATAGGATGTAAGCACTCACATTAGGGCTATGTTTTGAAAATGCTGCCTTCGCCGTAAACTTAATAGCAAATTTGTAAAAGCGGTTAATTAGGGGTATGAGCCGAATGCTGAGTTGCTTGCTGGGGATCTCAAGAAATATAAATCATAACATAAAAGAATCATTTTAATAACTGACATCTATGGAAATCAAGAAATATTTGCGTCCACTGCAATTCTTTGTACAAAAAATCATCGGTGTACCTTATTTGATGAATCAGGTGGAGAGAGAGATTAATAAATTAAAAGATTCCAACAAAGCGATTTTTTATTATCTCAATAACTACTTGCTTAAGGCGGAGAATCTTCCACCGACTTCTGATCCAGAACTGCGTATTATGCAGCTATGTGATGTACAGCTTATGAGGATAGTAGCAAAGATTCTCACTAAGCATAATCTTACCTATTGGCTCGATTTTGGCACTTTACTTGGTTGTGTCCGTCATCATGGATTCATACCATGGGATGACGATATGGATATATCCGTTCCTGAATCCCAGTATAATAACATTTTGAATGTCTTACAAAAAGAACTGCTTCAATTTCCAGGTTTCGAATGTGCTGATGATCCGGAATATCCTATGGCTAGAATAGGTGTTGGTTTTAAACATCATTCTACAGGTATTTGGCTTGATATATTTCCATCCGATTGCTTGCCATATAGCGGAGATAAGAAAGTTTATGAGGCAAAGTTAAGAGAAGGATATCAAAAGTTTAAAAAGTATTATCTCAAAAATAAAGGAAAGATCTCCTCAGAAAAGATGCTTAAAATAAAAAATGAATATATCCCAAGAGATACTTCCTCTTCTACATTTATGCACTTCGTCCCACCTGAGTGGAATATGTCTCGATTTAACGCTTATGATGAGGAGGATCTTTATCCACTGAAGGAACTGGATTTCGAAGGTGAAAGATTCATGTGTCCAAACAATTCGGACAAGTTATTAAGGTTATATTATAGCAATCATTATATGGAACTTCCGCAATGGGGAGTTCTTCATCATGGTGAAGGACGTACTCCGCTCAGCACATGGGCAAAGGCGAGTGGAACTGATATGGATGAGGTTCTGAAAGAATTGCAGTCGATCTATGAAAAATTATAATCATGAGTTTACTAAATAAAATTATCAATAGGATAATCAATCATTATGCGATACTAAGAGATTTTAAGGGATACCATTGTAGGTATTTTATATCTAGAGACAGGTTTGGATATGTTGCACCTAACGCAATGATTGCACAGCCATTCCGAGTAGAATCCCCACAGTCTGTTTTCATAGAAGAGAACACACGTATTCGTATTGGCATCAACATCATTAATGCCCCTACAGAGAAGGTGATTATCAAGAAGTATACAGCCATCGGTCCTGGTACTAGCATCATCCCAGGCAATCACACCAGTACCGTAGGTGTGCCACATTTCCTTCTTGGGCTTGCGCATATCAATGATAAGTCCAAGGATATCATTGTCGAGGAAGATTGTTGGGTAGGTACCAATGTCACTCTCCTTGCAGGAGCCCACCTTGGTCGAGGATGTGTTGTGGCATCAGGGTGTATCGTTTCAAAGCCGGTTCCACCTTATGCTGTTGTTGTGGGCACGCCTCAGAAGATCATTGCCAAGAAGTTCGATATTGATGATATCATTGAGCATGAGAAGGTGCTCTACAAGCACGAGGAGCGCATGACACGCGAAGAGCTAGAAGCGCTTTTTGCCGAACATTTTGTTGACAAGAAAACCTTTGGCACTAATAAACCCCTCACAGAAGAAGAACTACAGAGAATCCAGGAAACAAAGGAATGGACACAGTTCGTTGAACCTTTTTAACTCTTATCCAATGGCAGAAGAGAATATTAAACGAAAAGCCTTTGGTGGTGTACTGTGGAGTTATGCTAATACCTTTGGCGTACAACTTCTCCAATTAATACCGGCTATGGTATTGGCGCGCCTGCTTTCACCATCCGAGTATGGGCTTATTGCGATATCTGCAATATTGACAGGCTTTGTCCAAATATTTGTCAATTGTGGTTTTTCTATGGCATTGATACAGAAGAAGGATGCAACGCATATAGATATATGTAGTGTATTCTATTTTAATATCGTAGCCAGTATTGTCATCTATCTGTTTTTGTTCTGTGTAGCCCCATTTGTATCTGATTTCTTCAGACAACCGGAAGTTTGCACCATAATGAGAGTATCTTCCTTTTCTATGGTCATTGGTGCTGTGGGGGCTGTACATAATACGCTTTTTGCAAAAAAGCTTGAGTATCGCAAACCGACAATACGTAACCTGATAGTTACTGCACTATCGGCAGTTGTTGCCATTATCTTGGCATACATGGGGTATGGATATTGGGCTCTTGTCATTCAAGGAGTACTCTCAACTTCTTTGATGACAGTCTTTAACTGGACAATGTCAAGTTGGCGGCCTACATTGGAGTTTTCTATGCAAAGTCTTAGGGGATTGTTTGGATTTGGCAGTAAGCTTCTTGGTAAGTCTTTAACTGACTATGGATTTGGTAAGTTGTATGATTTAGTTATCGGACGCTTTTATACGCCTGTAGATCTCTCTTATTTCAATCGAGCCAACTCTACCCAATCTATATTTACAGACACGTTCCTTATGGTTATGAATAGTGTTGCTTTTGCTTCATTTTCCAAAATGCAGGACGATTTTCAGCGCATGAGAACTAATGTTCTTAGGTTCTTCAAAATAGAGATAATGATTATTTCTTTTATCATGCTCCTGATAATATGCCTTGCCGAACCAATCTTCCATTTTATGTATTCTTCAAAATGGGATGCTGTTATACCAATGTTTCGGATTGTCTGTGTATGGGGGTTATTCAGACCCATATCGGCAGTTTTTGCCAATGGCTTGATGGCACATGGAGATTCTGGAGCGTGTTTCAGAAATTCAATTATTGGTCGCAGTCTTAATGTCTTGTTTCTCCTCGTAACATGGAAGTTCGGTATTATGGTTATGATTATGGGGCAGGTATTGGCATATCTTATTGAGATATTCCTTTATACATTCTCTTTCAACAATGTGTTTACATACAGCACATGGGATATGGTAAAAGACATAGTGCCATACTATGCAGTTTCTGGATGTTTGTGTGCGTGTATATGGGGATTTGACCACTTTGTGATGACAAACGTGATGGCATGGGTTGATACAGAAATCCTTAATGCTCTCTTACGTCTTTTGATTTGCGGTCTAGGAGGAGTATTTGTGTATATTCAGATTCATAAGAGATTACAGATGAAAGCATACGTTGATTTTCGAGAGATAGTTCTTGATGCTACTAAATCACGACCAGGGGTTAACAGGGTTGCTACAGCTCTTCTTTAGAGTATTTGTCTAATTTATTATTCTTGAGAGAAAAGACGTGTTACAAGTTTACTGAAATTCCTACGATAATTTTCAGTATAGAAAATGATGTAAAAATAACAATGGTATCTTTTAAAGACAAGGATTTATGAAACTATCCATAATAACCATTTGTTACAATGACAAGACTGGCTTAGAGAAAACGTCCAAGTCTGTAATTTCCCAGACCTGTAAGAATTTTGAGTGGATCTTTGTTGATGGTGGTAGTACTGATGGAAGTGCTGAACTTATCAATGATATAGTTAATGCGCTAATAGCGGACCCTCTGACCGCTAATCTTGTAGGATACCATGTATCCGAAAAAGACAAAGGTATCTACAATGCTATGAACAAAGGCATCCGACGGGCAAAAGGTGAGTTTCTGTTATTCATGAATGCAGGTGACTGTTTGTATGACGAGAAGGTGCTGGAGAAGGTGCTGCCATTATTATCGGATAAAGATATTTATGTTGGGGATGTTGCCAACGATATGAATGGCAAATTAGAGGTTGATGAGTTTCCGCGTAATTTGGATCCGAAAACTATTCTTGACCAGATTGTATTTAAGTTAATACCTCATCAGGCTGCTTTTATCAAGCGAGAACTTTTTGAGAGATACGGTTTGTATCGTGAAGATCTCCGTATTGCTTCTGACTGGTACTTCTTCTATAATGCACTTGTGATGAATGGGGCGACCATCGAAACAATCCTTCTGCCCATTGCCATCTTCGATATGACGGGAATCAGTTCAACGGACAAGAATCGTGTTAATGAACGCGTGACGAGTCAGGATATCATTCCTTGTCAGCAGGAACTATTTACGTTCTATCGTGAAAATGTTGAAATCGTAAATGCTTTTCATAGTTCAAGAATTGGAAAACTAATGATGAGGGCATATTTCTTCATCTACAGGAAGTTCTTGTCTTAGTACTGAAAGACTTTTTAATCACAATAACTTATGCTAAATAAAATCAAAAGCTTATTATGATACCCAAAATGATTCATTTTACATGGTTCTCGAATGATCCGTATCCTGAAAAGATACAGAAGTGTATTGACTCATGGAAACAATATATGCCCGACTACGAGATTATCCATTGGGATATGAATCGTATTAAGGATATTGGGATTCCTTTCTTAAAAGAAGCATTGGCTGCAAAGAAATGGGCGTTTGCTGCTGACTACATTAGGTTATATGCTGTATATCACTATGGTGGTATATATCTCGATACAGATGTTCAGGTATATAAGTCGTTTGACACAATGTTGGATAAGGAATGTTTTATCGGTCGTGAAAACAGTTGGCACTTTGCTAATGGACATGATACTGTATGTTATCTTGGTTCACATTGTTTCGGAGCTGTGAAGGGACATCCATTTATAGGAGATGCCTTGGAATACTACAATAGTATACAATTTCTGAAGACAGATAATCCAAACGTACCAAATGTATTGAAGCAGAATATAACTATTATACCATACATTCAAGCCGAATATGCAAGAAAATATGGATATAATTGGAATTACTCAGCACCACAGCATCAGTTGTTGGAGAATGGAATTGAAATCTATCCATGCAATTATTTTGATGGAATGGCTGGTGATTCTGAGTCATATTGCGTTCATTTGGCTGTAGGCTCATGGCGCGAAGAGTATAATACTTATGCCAATAATACGATCTCTTGGAAATACAAGATTGAATGGCGTATCATAGCACTCCTGAAGAAAATTCTTCGCAAGCATCAATACGACATTATTAAGATTACATAGATGAAAAAGAGAGTTCTTTTTGTAATCGAATCTCTCTCTGGAGGTGGCGCTGAGATGGTGCTGAACACTTTGGTGCAGAAGTTTGATTACAACAAATATGATGTGACGGTATGTTCGTTAGTTGATGTAGGTAAGTACAACGATGCCATCAAACGTACTTGTAACTATAAATATGTGATACCTGATTCTACAGGAAAATCACTCCTTTTTCGTCTGTGGTGTAGCCTACTGTATCATTTGGTCTATTTTTGGCTACCATTAAAGTGGGTGTATAAACTCTTTATTCCAAAGGGGTTTGACACGGAGGTGGCATTTATAGAAGGCTTGGTTACAAAGTTGTTACAATATTCCTATAGGCGCAAAGTAGCATGGATACATTGTGATTTGAAAGAATTTCCATGGCCGGTGGATACTGGAATATACAAGAATCTTGAAGAGGAAAAGAAAGCGTATTCGCAGTATGATAGGATTGCGGTTGTCTCTAACTCATCGAAGAATCATTTTATTGAAATCTATGGACTTGATGATCGTACGCGATGTATCTATAATCCGATAGATAAGAAGTTAATTCGAGAAAGAGCCGGTTTGGAAAAGCGAGACTCTAAAGATAGCAAGTTCCGTTTCATTACAGTTGGACGTCTTACGGAAGCAAAAGGCTTTGATCGTTTGATAGAAGCATCAGCTCGTTTGAAACAGGATGGTTTTGATTTTGAACTTTGGATAGTTGGTGAAGGTGCTGATCGCGGGAAGTTTGCAGCTTATAGCTTAGAACTTAAAGTTCAGGAATATGTGAGATTCTTAGGGTTTCAGGCGAACCCTTACATGTATATGAGTCAATGTGATTGCTTTGTGTGCTCAAGCCGAACAGAAGGCTACAGCCTTGTTATAGCCGAAGCAATGTGTGTGGGGCTTCCTATCATCAGCACCCGATGTGCGGGGCCTGAAGAGATTCTCGAAGGTGGAAAGTGGGGGGTGATGGTTGATAACTCCACCGATGGCCTGTATGAAGGCATGAGGCAGATGCTGATTGATGATAAGACGGAAGAGTATAAGGAGCTGTCATTGGAGCGTGCCAAGAGTTTTGATATCGAGAAAACAATGAGTGAAGTTTATAGTGTGTTGTAAATAGTTGATAATTAAATGTTAATAAATGCTATAGGGGGGGGGTAAATCAGGAAGCAAGGAAGTCTTCAGATCCTCGAATTTTGAACTCTTGCGACTTGTTTGCATGCTTTTGATAATTTGTGGACACATCATTATGATTCATGGATATGATACGGTAGGAGATAGTTCGTGGTACATAAAGCAGATTTTCACCCCTTTCTGTACGGTTGCCGTAAATATATTTGTTTTAATTTCCGGTTATTTTGGTATTAAACTAAACACCAAGAAACTTTGGTCGCTAAACTGTATGGTGACGTTATATTGTGTTGTGTTCCTTGTTCTGGCTCTTGGTTTAGGAATTCATACATTATCCATATCGAAAGATTGGATGCAGCTTGTGCCTGTTGTTACAAAGCAGTACTGGTTCATCACTGTCTATTTTGCGTTATGTTTGATTAGTCCCTTCTTGAACAAGCTTGTGGAGGTACTGGATAAGGAAATGTACAAGAAACTATTGATAACGAGCATTGTGCTCTTCTGCATTCTACCCACTTTTGCTGTTATTCTCAACTTTAAGACAATAACTCTTGATTCTGGTTATGGCTTGGTGAACTTTGTGTTCCTCTACCTTATGGGAAGATATATTCGGTTGCATAATAGATTTGAACTCAGCAAATACAAGTATCTTGGTTTATACATAGTATGCATGTCCATCATGGCTGCTTTCCAGATATGCTATTCTAAACTTCTGGGGTTCGACTTTGATGCACTCATTAGCTATGATACCTTCTTCACTTTCGTGGGAGCCGTAGGTTTATTCATGTACTTCCGTGAATTGTCGTTCTCAAGCAATATGATAAACCAACTTGCTAAGCCTTGTCTTGCAGTATATGTCATACATCTGAATCCTTTGATATTTCACTACATCTTTGATGATATTTTGCATACAAAAGCATATAGTGGATACAGCTATGTTACCTTCCTGTTGGTTGCACCACCTGTCATCTATCTCGCATGTGCTGTAATCGAGTTGTGTAGAAATAAAGCAACCTCATTATTTGTAAAATAATAACGTTATCATGCAATTACTCGCGTTTAATAAAAACAGAACAAATGTCATCAAGGGGGTAGCAATCCTTATGATGATATGTTATCATTCTTTTGGACCTTCAGATTATTCACGATACATCTCATTGGTGTGGATAAGTGGAAGACCGCTATTTTCATGGCTACGTGATGCCTGTAATCCCGTAGGTGTATTTATGGTGGTGAGCGGATATGGAATGTTCTTCTCATACCTCAAAGCAAAGAAAGACGGGTTGTCGACTGTCAAATGGCAACACTCCTTGTCAAGAATAATACGTCTCTATGTGCCATTTTGGATAGCCACATTACTTGCAACGTGTATAGCAAGACCACATACTGTTGTGGATAAGTTGACTGATATCCCAATGTTGATTGCCAATCTTACTGCCTATTATCCTACTTACAACATGGTGGGTTGGTATATAGCTCCGTTTGTGTTGACGAGTCTTTTTATAGATAGAATTTTCAAGTGGTTTGAGAAGTATGAAATAGCTTTTCTTATCTTCGGATTATTGTATTACTATGGTATGGCAAAGGTTTATGGTATGGCATATGACAGAATAGCAGAACATCAGTGGTTATTAATATTGTGTAGGACATCTGAGTTCTATTTGCCAATGATGTTTGGTGCATCAGCAGCAAAACATTCGTCATGGAACTGTAAGTTTATAATGAACGAAAAGATTGTTACAGCTATTTGTGCAGTTGTTGTAATCCTAATGTTTGCATATAGCTCATGGAAGGGCATTCCGGCTTATCCCGTATATTGTGCAGTATTGGTGCTGCTGATAGCCAATGTCAGGTTAAGTAGATACTCAGAGAAAATATTTGCATTTCTTGGAGTACACTCCATGAACATTTGGTTTATACATAATTTCTTTTTCAAATGGGCATTTATGGCTCAATATCCTATACTTATTCTTATAACTGACATTATAATCAGCATAGGAGTATCTTATGTGATTAATTTTTTGTCTAACCCCATTGTCACAAGGCTAACAAAGCTTGTGCGAGACTATTAATTGGTTATACTGTACATAAGAAAAAATAGAATGAAGAAACGTCTGTTTATCAATATCCATTATTTGGAAATTGGCGGAGCTGAACGTGCTCTATTGGGATTACTATCTGCTCTTGATCCGGAAAAAGTTGATATAGATTTGTTCATAAACCAGCATACGGGAGAGTTTATGTCGCTGATTCCGAATTATGTAAATCTGTTGCCTGAAGTACCGAAGTATACCTGTATTGAACGTCCTATAAGGGACATTGTGAAAGAGGGACATATTGGAATAGTGTTACGTCGTCTGTGGGCAAAACTTAAACATAAACGGTATCTTAAAACCTTGACTGATGAGGAGCGAAAGCATGATTCCAGTATATTCCAATATGTTGCAAATGCTGTTGAAGGCACTTTACCATCTTTGGAATATTTAGGTGAATATGACCTTGCGATAAGTTTTCTACAGCCTCATAACATTGTTCTTAATAAAGTAAAGGCCAAAAAGAAAATATGCTGGATACACACAGACTATTCCACTATTCATGTGAACCACGATTTGGAACTGCCCGTATGGAATGCTTTTGATTACGTAGCTTCAATTAGTGACGAATGTACAAAAACATTTTTGCAGACATTCCCTGAATTGAAGGATAAAATTGTGTTGATAGAGAATATCCTTTCGCCTCTTTTTGTGCGTCAGCAAGCAGAACTAGAGGATGTGTCGAACGAAATGCCGGATGAAATGGGCGTGGTGAAGATTCTCACCATAGGTCGTTTTTCTCCTCCCAAAAAAATAGAGGGTATTCCACACATTTGTGCCGAGATGGAACGGTTGGGTGTGGAATTTAAGTGGTACATTATAGGTTATGGTCCCGATGCAGAGATTCAAGAGGCTTTGGATAAATACAACATGCGACATCGCATGATATTATTAGGTAAGAAAACCAATCCTTATCCTTACATAAAGGCGTGTGATATTTATGCCCAGCCCAGTATCTATGAGGGAAAAAGTGTGACTGTGCGTGAGGCTCAGATGCTGTATAAGCCCGTAGTAATAACAGATTATCCTACTGCGAAAAGTCAAATAACAAGTGGGGTAGATGGAGTGATTGTGCCGCTTGATGAGATAGAAACAGCCAAAGGAATAGTTGAAGTTATTAGAAATAAAGAACTCATAAACAGATTCATTGAATATCTTAGAACTCACGATTACGGAAATGAATCCGAGGTGGAGAAAATATATTCTATGATATGATAACATTTTTGATAGTACATAACAAATATAGCTTAATTATAGTATAAACTATTATGATTCCAGGTTTTTGGCATAAATATATATACTTGTTGTTGATTACCTTCATGACAATTTTAATGGTAAACGACAGAAAGAGTTTGAAAATACGTGAAAATATGATTGGCTCTATTTTTTTGTGCGTATTTTTGATTGTATTTATTGGCTTTAGACCTCATACTATTGCATTTGGTGATACTGTAAATTATGCTTCTTGGTGGGGAGTGCATGGATGGTATGGATTTCAATGGGATGTATCAAATAAGATTTTTGATAATCTCTACAACTATATGGAGAATTTGTTTCCTGATGCGACATTGTTTTTCGTATTGATTGCGGCTATATATTTTATATGTATATTGATAGCTTGTCGTAAATTGTTTCCTTCAAATACTTTAATGGTATTTTTAGTTTGCTTGGCTGCATTCTCAACATTCTCGTATGCTACGAATGGCATAAAGGCAGGTGCGGCAGGTTCATTGTTCTTGGTAGCTTTAGCCTATAGAGATAAAATGTGGTTATCTATAATCTTCCTTTTGTTATCTTGGGGATTTCATCATTCTATGCAAATGCCAGTTGCTGCATATGTGTTAACTTTAGTTTTTAAAAATGAGAGGTGGTATTTTTATGGATGGCTGTTATGTTTATTAATGGCTGTGGCACATATTTCTTTTTTTCAGGGATTATTTGCTGAAATAACGGATGAGTCGGGAGCAGGCTATCTAAATTGGGATACAAATGATGATTGGGGAGGAAAAAGTGGCTTCCGTATAGATTTTGTAATATATAGTGCGATGCCTGTATTTATGGGATATTATGTGAAATTTAAATACCGACTAAAGGATAAATTGTACGATATAATGTTATACATCTATTTGACTTGTAATGGAATATGGATGCTTTGTATGTATGCGCAATTCACAAACCGTATTGCATACTTGTCATGGTTTATATATCCGATATTGTTGATTTATCCATGTTATGCTATTAATGACAAGAATCATCCGTTAGTATTGATGCGGCAGAAAGTTGTATTGCTGCATTTGGCATTTACACTGTTTATGGACTTAATTTATTATGCTTGATATGATACCTAAAATAATTCATTACTGTTGGTTTGGCGGTAATCCGCTTCCCAAAGATGCGCAAAAGTGTATTGCATCGTGGAGAAAATACCTGCCGGATTATGAAATAAAGGAGTGGAATGAAAGTAATTTTGATGTTAATTGCTGTCCGTATGTAAAAGAGGCCTATGAAGCAAAGAAGTATGCTTTTGTAAGTGATTACGCACGCTTTTATGTGATGTATTATTATGGTGGTGTGTATTTTGATACTGATGTAGAGGTAATACGTAATATGGATGACATAATAGCTAAAGGTAATTTCATGGGTTTTGAAAAAAGCTTGCCTGAGGCTCCGAAAGGGGTGGCTCCCGGTTTGGGTATGGCTGTTGAAGCAAAATTACCCGTGTTGAAAGAGTTACTTGATTTGTATGATAGCAAGCCTTCGTTCACTTATGGTGAGGGGACGATTGTATACTATACAACTGAAGTGTTAAAGAGGCATGGTTTGGTCAATGAACACTGTATACAAAAAGTCGCAGGATTGACTATATATACTGATGATTACTTATGCCCTATGGATTCTACTACCGGGCTCACGCATTTAACCAAGAATACAGTTTCTATACATCATTATTCCTGTTCGTGGATGGATCAGAAGTCTATGAGTTTTCGCTTGCATCTATTAAAAAATAAATTAATTAGAATTTTAGGAGCTAAAACAGTATTTACTTTCATAAGATTAATAAAAAAGATAAAATCATAGTGTATATAAAACTTGTATCTGCTATTGTGTTAAAGTAATAGTATATAGGTAAATGTATATCCTTAACACTAATGTGAGCATATAATTGATGATTAGCAATGAAAACATTAACAGTATTTACTCCAGCATACAACAGGGCTCATACAATAGGGCGTACTTATAAGAGTCTTTGTCAACAAACATGTAAGGATTTTAAGTGGTTAGTGGTAGATGATGGTTCTACTGATAATACAAAAGAACTTATAAAAGGTTGGATTGCAGAAGGTATAATAGAAATTGATTATTTGTATCAAGAGAATCAGGGTATGCATGGTGCACATAACACTGCTTATCGAAACATAGATACAGAACTGAATACATGCATAGATTCTGATGATTATATGCCGGATGACGCTGTGGAAAAGATTCTTTCATTTTGGAAACAATACGGTTCTGATAAGGTTGCTGGTATTATTGGGCTTGATGCAACAGCGGATGGCAGTATAATCGGCTTAAAGTTTCCTGAAGGTCTGACAACGACAACACTTCGCGGTTACTACGAAAGATTGCATGGCAGTGGGGATAAAAAGATGATTTACCGTACTGAAGTAGTAAAAAAATATCCTCAGTATCCGTTGTTTGAAGGTGAACGCTATGTGGGGCTTGCTTATCTTTACAATATGATTGATGCTGATTATGAGTTACTCGTCAGTAACGATGTATATGTGATAGTTGAGTATCAGGATGATGGTTCAAGTCGCGGTATGTGGAAGCAGTATTGGAAGAATCCGAAAGGATTTGCCTTTTTGCGCAAGTTTGATATGGTGCAAACCAAATCATGGAAACGTAGGATTCAAGATAATATTCATTATGTGTCACATTCTATTCGTTCTAAGAATAATCGTTTTCTTATGGAATCACCTATGAAATGGCTTACATTTCTGTGTATTGTACCTGGCATTATACTTTACTATATTAATAAAGACAAGGTAAAGAAAAATTCACTTTACGGAAAATGAGAATACTTCATGTAATCACCACTCTTTATACCGGTGGCGCTGAAAAACTTATGGTAGACTTGTTGCCGCGTATGAAGGCGGCAGGACATTATGTAGAGTTATGTGTGTTTGATGGAACGCATACTCCATTTTACGCCCAGTTGGAAAAGGCGGGTATAAGAATTCATTGGCTTCATAAAGACGGTAGTGTATATAATCCGTTGAATATATTCTATCTTTGGCGCTTGATGCGCAAAGGATGGGATATTGTACATACGCACAATACAGCGCCACAATTATTTGCTGCCTTCGGTGGAGTGTTATGCTCAGTGGTACTTGTTACCACTGAGCATACCACTTCCAATCGCAGGCGTGATTGGAAGTGGTATGCTTGGATAGATCGTTGGATGTATCGTCAATATAAAAAAGTTATATGTATTAGTGATCAAGCGGCGAATAATCATTGTAGGTATATAGGTGAGAAAGACAGTCAGAATGTATGTACTATATATAATGGTATAGATTATAATAAATATGCAGTCGCTGTACCTGCTAAAGATGTAAAATCACTTGGTAAAAAGATTATAACCAATGTGGCAGGATTCCGTTATCAGAAAGACCAACCCACTCTTATAAAAGCTATGCAATACCTACCTGATGACTTTCATCTTTGTCTTGTAGGTGACGGAGAGCGAAGGACGGAGTTTGAAACTTTGATAAAGGATTTGAATTTGGCACAGCGTGTACATCTGTTGGGACTTCGTAGTGATGTTCCGGAGATACTTTCCGCAAGTGACTATGTGGTTATGTGTAGTCATTTTGAAGGATTGTCGCTTGCTTCTCTTGAGGGGATGTCATCAGGTAAGCCATTCCTAGCTGATAATGTGGACGGGTTGCGCGAGATTGTAGAAGGGCATGGAATTTTATTTGAACATGAAGACGCAAAAGGATTTGCTGATGCGGTCTTAAGGCTTGACGGTAATAAGGCGTATTGTGAGCAAATTGTGAAACAGTGTCAGAAAAAAGCCGTCAATTATGATATTAGCGTGATGGCAGGGAAATATCTTGATGTTTATGAAAAATTGATAGGATAATGAATGATCAGATAAAGAAAGACTTGTTTCGGTATGTAGGCAATGATTGCCATCGTCTGCTTATACAATTACGTTATATCTTTTTTACTCCAGGATTTCGTTATACATATTATATGCGTAAGGTTCAGCAGGGAGGATGTTTTAAGTTCTTTTGGATGGGGATGTAACGTTTGTGTATGGAGAGAACATTAATTCAAATTCCTTATCAAACGCAGATAGGTGAAGGATTGTATATTGGACATTTTGGGCATATCATAATAAATCCGAGCTGTAAAATTGGTAAAAATTTCAATATTGCGGCAGGTGTCTTAATTGGTAATGCACAAGGAAAGTATGCTGGAACGCCAACTATTGGTGACAATGTAAAGGTGGGACAAAATGCGATTATTATAGGAAATCCTGGGAAGATAATACAACGGAATTCATCACCAACGGCACGGTATATTGTTTATCCAGTGCAAAACTATTAATGATAAGTGTTAGAGCCTGTTGAATTTTCTTTAATAATAATTTCATAGCTGATTAGGAAACTTCTTAGACAACATTGGATATCGCCACTCGATTTCCATCAAATCTGCCTGATACATCTTTATGATAAGTTTGGTCACTTCAAATAGAGCATTTCGAGTATATTTTTTGTTTTTGTGAGGAGCAGAGTATAACGAGCTACGTGACAAATAAAGACAGGTTGGTAAAGCTTATAAAAAATAATTTCAGGAAAATTTAAACAGGACTTGATTATCTGAATTGATTCTGGAAAGAAACTTCAAAAATATCTGGTGTAGGGATTATGTTAATATGAGTCCTGGTAAAATCACTTTGGTTACAAGGTAATATCAAATGAGACTAATTAACGAAACTAATGCTTATAATATAAAAATATGAATTGTAAATATAAATTAACGGGGGGTAAGCCTCTAATATCTGTTATTGTACCATTTTATAATGTAGATAGATATATTGAGAAATGTATTTGTAGTATACTAAGACAAAGCTATGAAAATATAGAACTTATATTAGTTAATGATGCGTCTACTGATAACTCTTTGAATATTTGTAGGAAGTATGCTCGTAAAGATACAAGGATGCGAATTATAGAACAGCCAAAAAACCAGGGAGTTGATAAAGCACGTTTTCGGGGATTGGAAACTGTGACAGGAGAATATATTATGTTTGTTGATTCTGATGATTATCTTCCATTGAATGCAGTGTCTATTCTTTATCAGGAAATTCTTTCTTCTGGTGCTGATATTGTGGAAGGAGGCATGTGTAGGGTATTGGATAGTTGGGGATTAATAAAGAAGAAAAGAGTATGTGAACGCTTGGAAATAGAACAGCCTGCACTGTTCCAGGATTATTTTATTTCATTTTTTGGTATTAATAAATTAGGAGTGCAGCTTTGGGGGAAGCTCTATAAAAAGAGTTTGTTTGACAAAGTGAAGTTGAAGCCGTCAGGTATGAAAATGGGAGAAGATTTGTTGATGAATATGTACCTATTCCCTTTTGTAAATAAATATGTCGTGACTAATCATTGTGTCTATTATTATCGCTATGGTGGTCTGACTTCTCGATTTAACTCTACGTTATATTCAGACCTCAAAAAACAGTATTATATAAAAATGGATATGTTGGCGGAATATGATTATCGGAAAGGTATAAGATCGACAAGAATAGAGATGTGTAATATTTTTTTTTTTTTTTTGATACAAATGTACAGGTTTAATAAGAGTGAGCAAGAAATTAATTTATTTGTCGAAGAGGAAAAACAGTCAGGCTTTTTGGATGAAATAACAAATGAAGTTGAATATAATACAAATTCGTTTCTTTTTCTGAAAAATGGAGATATAGACAATCTGTTGGAATATTGCAGGGAAGTGGCAGAAAGGAAGAAGTTGCTACGGACTATTTTTCGTTGGGTATTTCCATTGTTAAGGTTTGTTTGATTTTTGTATAGAAAAAACTTGTTCGTATTTCTACTGCTTCAACATCTATGGAAACTTTGTTCTTTGCTCTTAGTTGTTATATGTAATAATAAAATGTTCAAACCGAAAATAATTCGTGTCTGCACAGTGGATCTGAAGCTATCATACCTTATTTGGATTTAAATGCTTTTTCGAATAAAGGTCGCTTTCGCTTTCGTATGGTGAAATATCATTTGGGGTGGCTTTTTGTGTTGATGTTTAAAGTAAAGAATCTGTTATCAAATCGAAATTAGCTAAAGGTGTAATAAAGTTGAATTCTGCTCTTTCACTTCCTTCACGAGGAGATAATTATCTGTTTAACAGATATATTCTGTGAAGAAATGAAGAAAACATCTATTCTTCACACCTTCACGGACTTTTGGATTTGTATATGCATAGGAAAGACTATGATTTACAGATTCATAAATATGCAGATGAATTACCGGATAATTATATTGTATATGCACCTTAAAAATGGCCCTATAGCTCGTTCTGCTAAAATGATGGACAAGAATACTTGTTTTGTTGAACCGGGCATGGAAACAAGTGGGGGGATCAAGGAGTATTCATTATAGGAACCAATCGTTTGATTAATAGATTGGTGAAACGGAAGTTAATCTGTCTCATGAAACGATAAAATATTAGGAGCTTATATATGGGAATTGGCAAAAGGTACCAGCGGAAAATGAGCGTTGATAGCATTTTATTAAAAAATAAAAATTTAAATATTAAAGAGATAAAATTTAAGATTATGCAAGCAATTATTTTAGCTGCGGGAATGGGACGCAGGTTGGGAGAATATACCAAAGAAAATACGAAATGTATGGTTCCTGTCAATGGGACACCACTTATTGACCGTCTGTTGGGACAGTTGGAAACTTTAAAGCTGAACCGTGTTGTGATAGTCGTTGGTTATGAGGGAGAAAAACTGAAAAGACATATCGGCAAGCGTTATGCGGACAATTTGAAAATCGAGTATGTGAACAATCCTGTATATGATAAGACGAATAATATTTATTCTTTGGCATTGGCAAAGAATAAATTGCAAGAGGATGATACACTTTTGATAGAAAGCGACTTGATTTTTGATGATAAAATGTTTAGGCTTCTTTTGGACAATCCGTATCCTAATCTAGCTTTGGTAGCAAAGTATGAGACGTGGATGGATGGCACGATGGTGCGGATTGACACGGATTTCAATATTGTGAATTTTGTACCTAAGGCGGCTTTTAAATACAGCGATGTGGACTGTTATTATAAAACGGTGAATATATATAAGTTTTCGAGGGACTTCTCCGTGCATAAGTATGTTCCTTTTCTTGACGCTTATACTAAGGCGGTAGGCAATAATGAGTATTATGAAAATGTGTTGCGTATTATTTCTTTTCTAAACAGTACGGAGTTAAAAGCATTACCTATCACGGATGAAAAATGGTATGAAATAGACGACAAACAGGATCTGGATATAGCAGAATGTCTTTTTGCAGAAGAAAAAGACATTCTTCATAAATATTATGGTCGCTTTGGTGGCTTTTGGCGCTTCCCTAAAATGCTTGATTTTTGCTATTTGGTTAACCCATATTTCCCTAGTAGGCGGATGTTGGATGAAATGCAGGCGAACTTCTCAACACTTCTTACCGAATATCCTTCCGGGATGAAAGTGAATACTCTTCTTGCTAGCAAGTGCTGGGGAGTGCAAGAGGAGTATATCGTTCCAGGCAATGGAGCAGCGGAACTTATAAAGATACTGATGGAGAATATGGATGGTAGGGTAGGAGTGATCCGACCTACTTTTGAGGAGTATCCTAATCGCTTGGATAATGAGCGAGTAGTGGCTTTTGTTCCTCAAAATAAGGATTATCGTTATGGGGTGAATGATTTAATGGATTATTTTGCGGATTGTGATATTCAGACTTTGCTTCTTATCAATCCGGATAATCCATCGGGAAATTTTATCCCTTTGACGGACATTTGTATGTTAGCGGATTGGTGTGAAAAAAAATCAATTAGGTTAGTGGTAGATGAGAGTTTTGTGGACTTTAGCGAAGAATGGGAAAGTAGTACTCTTTTGCGTGACAACATTTTGGAGGCTTATCCACATTTGGTAATAATGAAAAGTATTTCAAAGTCTTTCGGTGTTCCAGGTTTGCGATTGGGAATCTTAACTTCAGCAGATAAAATTTTGGTGGATAGGATAAAAAAAGAAGTCTCTATTTGGAACTTGAATTCATTTGCGGAATTTTTTATGCAGATTTATACGAAGTATGAACGCGATTACAAATGTGCTTGTCATCGTTTTGTAGAAGAGAGGAAACGCTTTGCGGAAGAGTTGCAAGGCATATCATTCATTCGTGTCATGCCTTCACAAGCGAATTATTTTCTTTGTGAAATACTACCCCCCTACACATCTTTGGAAGTGGTGAAGACTATGTTGAAACGTTATAATATACTGACGCGTGATTGTAGCGGTAAGGTGGGGTTTGATGGTAAACATTATATGCGGATTGCTATTCGGAGTCGTGAGGATAATTTACGATTGGTGATGGCATTAAAACAAATAGAAAAATGAAAATTTGTATTTGTGGCGGTGGAGCTTTAGGACATGTTTGTACAGCGGTGTTCGCTTCTCAAGGTCATGACGTTAGCGTATTGACCAACCATCCTGTGGAATGGGAAAAACATATTGAGGCAACAGACCCTTTGGGTAGAAAAATAATAGGAAAAGTATACAGAGTGTCGGATAATCCTGTGGTTGTGTCGCAAGGAGTGGATCTGTTTTTGCTTTGTGTGCCAGGAGGATTATTGGAAGGTGAATTAAAGAAGATTAAACCCTTTGTAAAAAGGGAAACGGCTGTGGGGGCGATTGTCAGCAGTACAGGGTTCTTTTTCTTTGCGCATGAGATTTTGGGAAATGATGTCTGTTTATTTGGATTTCAGCGTACACCTTTTATCGCTAGAGTAGTGGAATATGGCAGTAAGGCTAACTTGTTGGGATATAAAAAGCAAGTAGCGATAGCAGTGGAAAATGTTCCAGATCGTGAAGGTTTTCGTAAGCAGATAGAGCGGCTTTTTATTACGCCAGTGGTGCTTTTGGATACTTATTATGAGGCAAGTTTGACAAATAGTAATCCTATTTTACATACAGGGCGTTTGTATTCTCTTTGGAAAGATTGGAATGGTATGTCTTATGAACATTGTATTTTATTCTATCGTGAATGGACAGAAGAAGCGGCTCAAGTTATTATAGACATGGATAGGGAATTTCAGAGTTTATTGGAAATACTTCCGATGAATGCGCGTGCTGTTCCGTCGTTGCTTGATTATTATGAAAGTGAGGACGCTCGCTCATTAGCGGATAAATTGAGAACGATAGAGGCTTTCCAAACAATTCAGGCTCCGATGATAAAAACGGATAAAGGCTGGCTTCCCGATTTTAAGAGTCGTTATTTTACGGAGGATTTTCCTTATGGTTTGCGTTTTATAATTGATTTGGCTCATCAGTATGGATTAGCAACCCCATTGATGGATGAGGTATATAATTGGGGAATAAGTCATGTCTGTTCGTGATACAATTAGAGTTTGGAAGTCTCTATTGTACTTAGTGAATCGTTTCAGGAAAGAGATCTTTGCGTACTTGGATGACGGTGAACTCCCGATAGACAATAATCTTGCCGAGCGAACCATTCGAAAGCTGACTACTCAACGCAAC
>ERZ778515.207-NODE-207-length-51775-cov-5.495920_pt1 | contig 51775 bp, 44 predicted proteins | sample MGYA00510343_ERZ778515 | MGnify/ENA primary metagenome ERZ778515 (study PRJEB29527, sample SAMN07138965) | mouse gut metagenome | material: feces | host: mouse | place: China:Nanjing | collected 2016-01-25 ...
TGCCATTTTTATCCTTCCCTTTCTGTCCTTTTTTCTGAAATAGCGGCTTTTGTCCCATGGAAATGAGACTCAAAAATCGTGGAAGCCTTTGCTGAACACGAGTTTCTAAAATGTATTGACAGGATTAAAATCTATCTGCAAAAGCTCGTTCTTAAGCTGCATCGCTGCCGCTTCTTCTTCCAGCATATCCTTTATCTCAATCAGTTTATCATAATTTTCATATTTTACATAGAAGACAAACCGAAAAATATCATTCACCCTGCCGACTGCTGCCGGCGCCGGTCCGATGACACAAAGCCTCTTATCCGCTTTTTCTGCTTCGTCCCGAAACTGCGCTGCCCGCTCCGCCAGCCGTTTTGCAAGTGCTGCGCCTCTTTCTTCCTCTCCTGAAAATATCTGCACCGCCATCATATTGCAGACCGGCGGATAGCGCAAAAACTCCCTGTAAAGGATTTCTTCTTCATAAAAGCCTCTGTAGTCCTGCGCCGCCGCATGTACAATGGCGGCATTTTCCGGCTGGTAGGTCTGTATCACAACCTCTCCCCTCAGAGCGCCTCTTCCGGCTCTGCCGGCAGCCTGTACAAGAAGCTGGAATGTACGCTCCGCAGCGCGGTAATCCCCCACGGACAGCGACATGTCCGCCGCAAGCACGCCCACTAACGTCACATTCGGAAAATCATGCCCTTTCACTATCATCTGGGTACCGATTAAAATATCCGCATCCCCGCCTGCAAAGGCGGCAAGTATTTTTTCATAGCTCTCCTTTTTCTTTGTCGTATCGGCGTCCATGCGAAGTACCCGCGCTTGCGGATAAAGCTCCCCAAGTTTTTCTTCAATCTGCTGCGTTCCCGCCCGAAATCCGGATATATACGGCGATTTGCAGACGGGACAGTTCTTTACCGACGGCTCTTCATAACCGCAGTAGTGACAGACTAACCTGCCTCCCTTGTGTTCTGACAAGGACACTGAGCAATGGGGGCATTTCATCACGTGTCCGCAGGCGCGGCAGGAAACAAAACCGGCGTACCCTCTTCTGTTGATAAAAAGCATACTCTGCTGCCCTTTCGCCAGCCTGTCGTCCAAAAGCTCCTGCAGCTTCCTGCTGAAAATAGAGCGGTTTCCCTCTTTCAGCTCCTTTCGCAAATCTACGACATGAACGGAAGGGAGCTGTCCGCCCGTCAGCCTTTCCGTCAGGGAAAGCCGAAGATACCTGCCCTGCTGCGCCCGGTAAAACGCTTCTAAAGAAGGGGTCGCAGAGCCAAGCACCACGCTTGCACCGTGCAGCCTCGCCACTTCCTCCGCCGTTTCCCTCGCATGATATTTTGGCGCGCTTTCACTTTTATAGCTGTTTTCGTGTTCTTCATCCATCACAATCAGCCCGATATTGGGAAACGGCGTAAACAACGCGGAGCGGGGGCCGATGATAATATCGATTTCTCCCCGCTTTGCCCTCTCGCACTGGTCGTATTTTTCACCTGCGGACAAGGTGGAATTCATCACGGATACTCTGTCGCCAAAACGACTGTAAAACCACATAAGTGTCTGGTATGTCAGGGCTATTTCCGGTATCAGCACAATTGCCTGCCTGCCCCGTGCCAAAATCCCTTCTATCAGATGCATATAAACCTCTGTCTTGCCGCTTCCTGTTATGCCGTGCAGCAGATAAGTCCTGCGTATGCCCGCATCATAATCGGAAAGCACCGTATCCACCGCCTTCTGCTGCCCCGCACTCAGTCTCTTTTTTTCTTCCGCCGCCGTCTTTATGCGGATAGGGTTGCGAAGCCTTTGGCGGGTATCCACGGCTATGATGCCCTGTTCTTTCAGCGCTTTTATGGTTGCCGCTCCAATATGCAGCTTTCTTGTCACAAGCCCATAGGGCAGGCAGTCCACAAAAAGAAGCTCTTTTAAAAGACGTGCTCTTGCTGTCTGATGCTTTTTTTCAAAAAGTGCCAGCGCCTCTTCCGCTTCCCCACGCGCTATGGCAAGGCGCACGCTTTTTAGCTCCACCGCCCTGACAGACACCTTTGCAGGAAGTACGGTCTTCAACGCCTGAATCATGGTAGAGCCATAATTTCTTTTGAGAAACGCCGCAAGAAGAATCTGTTTTCCCTCCACTGAGACGCCGCCTGTCTCTACGCTGTCGATTTCCTTCATTTTGGACGGCTCGTACTCGGCAGCGCTTTTAAGCGCCACCACATACCCTTTGCGCAGCCGGTTGCCCGCGCCAAAGGGCACCCTGACACAGCTTCCCTCCGTCACCCGCTCTATAAGCCCCTCGGGAATTCGGTACTGAAAAGGGCGGTCCACCTTCTCATGGGCAATATCTATTATGACGTCAGCATATCTATTATCCAAATCGATTATATCCCTTCTGCCAGTATATCCGCAATCAGTACTCTCTCATCCATGGGATACTTTTTCCCTTTGATTTCCTGATAATCCTCATGTCCTTTTCCTGCAAGTACAATAATGTCCCCTGCCTGCCCATGCCGCAGGGCGTAAGCAATGGCTTCCCTGCGGTCGCATATGGCAATGTATCTGCCGCCGCTTCCGTCAATGCCTGCTTTAATATCCTCTATAATATCCTGCGGCTCCTCGAAACGGGGATTATCCGAGGTAATAATCGTCAAATCCGCCAGCCTGCCGCTGACCTTTCCCATCTCAAACCGCCGCAGCTTAGAACGATTGCCGCCGCAGCCAAACAGACAAATTAACCTCCCCGGCTCATATTCCCGCAGCGCCAAAAGCAGACTTTGAAGACTCATGGCATTGTGCGCATAGTCAATCAGCACGGTAAAGTCATCCGACACCTTTATCATCTCGATTCTGCCCTTGACCCTTGCCTTTGGCAGCGCCTGCTCAATGTTTTTATAGGAAACCCCAAAATGACGGCAGACGGCAATGGCAGCAAGCGCATTATAAACACTGAAGCGCCCCGGCGCTGCCACTCTTGCCTCCATATGGGAAAGCCCTGTAACCGAAAAAGCAATGCCAAGCTCTCCGGGCTTTCTTACCAGACGCATGTTTCGGGCGCATAAGTCATTGCCTTCCTTCATGCCAAAACGCTCTATCTGACAGGTATGCCCTTCGGTAACTGCCTCCCAATGCGCATCATCGCCATTTACAATTCCCACTCTGCACTGTCTGAACAAAAGCCTTTTGCATGCCATATATTCCGCAAAATCCGCATGTTCCCCCGCGCCGATATGGTCGGGCTCCAAATTCATAAAAATACCATAGTCAAATACAAAGCCCTGTGTCCGATGCAGCTTCAGCCCCTGTGAAGACACCTCCATCACGACTGCGTCACAGCCTGCCTCCGCCATTCTGCTGAAATACTCCTGCAAGAGACAGGATTCCGGCGTCGTATTGCCAGCCGGAATATGCAAATCACCGATTATCGTTTCGATAGTTCCCACCAACCCGACCTTGTAGCCCGCGCTCTCCAAAATAGACTTCACAAGATAGGTGGTCGTCGTCTTCCCCTTTGTCCCTGTGACGCCGATGGTTTGAAGCTTCCCTGCCGGATGCCCGTACCACGCCGCCGCAATATGTGCCATGGCATAGCGGGTATTCTCCACGCTTATCACGGTGACGGATCTCTTAACCTCCACTTCCCTTTCCACCACCAAAACCGCCGCACCGGCTTCCACCGCCTGCAAAGCGCTCTCGTGGCTGTCAAAATGAGTCCCCTTTATGCAGACAAAAAGACACCCTTTCTTCACTTTCCTTGAATCGTACACAATTCCGGTCACTTCCGTTTCCGGATTTCCTCTTACGCAGGTAAACTCCAGCCCTTTTAACAATGACCCAAGCTCCATCAAGTCCTCATTCTGACCGTTTATTTTGACGGTCCTGCGCAATTATTACTATTTTACTCCATTTTGGGCATCTTTACCACCCCAAATTTGCAGGCGCCTCATCCCATTCCATGCATTAACCGCAAAGAAACCCGGTGGGTACCGGGTTTCTCGCATTTTCTTATGAGGGGGGGGAGATAGTGAGTTCATCAACTATCTAAATACATATTACTCATAAAATGTGTTCATTCTGTGTCTAAAATATGAGAAAACTATAAAAACAAAATAAAGGATTTAAAAATAAAACGGCTTCTTTTCTGCCTGCTCAGCAAAAATGCTGCATCAGAATTTGTACCTCGCTCCTGCCCATATAGCTGTTGATTCCCAACTGGTAGGTTATGGAAATGCAGTAATCACAGCCGCCCGCGTACAGAGCCGCATCCGCTCCGTCTCCAAACTTTTCACATAGGAAAGCGTGAAATTTCTCCAGCCCGCCAAAATAAACCACCTCATACTGCCTGCCGTCCTCTTCCACCTTATAACGGGCAAAATTCTCCTTCGCTCCCATTTTCCTGCCCGCTTGAAAATGAACCTCCCTGCAGGCAAATAACGGCTTGGGATTTGCCGTGCCGAAAGGCTCCAGAATCTGAAGCTCCTCCGCCAACTTCCTGTCCGCATGGACAAGCGGCATGGGCACATCAATATGTACCTTATTGATAAAATCTTCTTCCGTCAAACGGCAGCCCTCGTTCAGCCGTTTCCGCAAAAGAGAAACATCCTCTTTGCGCATGGACAGTCCAGCAGCCATTTTGTGCCCGCCAAATTTGGTGAAAAGCTCCCTGCACTCCGTCATGGCGGCATACATGTCATAGCCCTCCACAGAACGCCCCGAGCCCTTTACGCCCTCTTCCGCATTCGTCAGCACAAAGACCGGCTTCCCGTACTTTTCCCTAAGTCTGCCGGCTACAATTCCGGCAAGACTTTCATGACAGTCAGACAAGTAAACCACAAGAACCTTTTCCTGCTCCAGATGATTTTCTTCTATATATGCCACCGCTTTTTCTAGTCCGTCGAGCGTCATCAGCTTACGGCTGTCATTCATCTCTTTCAGCTCTTCGGCGGCCTGCATCGCACTCCTTCTGTCCTTTGCCGACAGAAGGGACAGTGCGCGCGCAGCCGTATCCAGTCTGCCTGTTGCGTTCAGGCAGGGTCCTAGGACAAACCCCAGATGGTACGCCGAGAGCTTCCTGCTTTCTATGCCGTTTACTTCCATTAACGCACGCATCCCCTCACAAGGCTTACTCTGCAGGCGCTTTAAGCCTTCCTTCACGATAATGCGGTTCTCATCCAAAAGCTCCATCACATCACAAACAGTTGCCACCGCCGATAACTGCAAAAACTCGTCTAAAAGTGCCTGCTTCTTCGCAGGCTCCAGACCTGCGCGCCGAAATAACAGCGCAGCCAGCTTGTACGCCACGACAGCGCCGCAAATATTTTTGTAAGGATAGGTACAGTCCTCCCGCTTCGGGTCCACCACTGCCGCCGCCGCCGGCAGAAGTTCCGTACGCTGTCCGTTTTCTTCCCTGTAAGGCACCTCATGATGGTCCGTCACCACCACCGTCATATCCTTCGATACGGCAAGCGCAATCTGTTTGGCGGCGGCAATGCCGTTGTCACAGGTAATGATGGTACGTATCCCCTCCGTAAAAGCATCCTCGATAAGCTGTTCGTTTAGTCCGTAGCCGTCCTTTACCCGGTGGGGAATCACGGTATCTACATCGGCAGAAAGTGCCTGCAGGCCTTTCGTCAGAATATGGGCAGCCATAATGCCGTCCACATCATAATCTCCAATCACCCGCAGCTTTTCCCTTTTGCGGATTTTCCCCTCTATGATAACCGCCGCCTCCTCCATATCCACCATAAGCTCCGGCGGATACATGTCAAGAAAAGTGCCGCTTATATACTTTTCTACCTCTTCCTCGGAAAAAATATCCCTGTTACGGATAATTCTTGCCGTAACAGGGCTGATATGAAATTTTTTGCTCCATGCGGCAAAATCTGCTCTTTTTGCCGCAACAAACCACTTTTCCATCACTCTTTTGTACTTTCTTTCTTCGGAAATTTCTTCCGCAGGATATAATACAAGTTTCCTGCTATAAAAACAGAAGAATAGGTACCGCACACAATACCCACCATCAGAGGCAGGGCAAATTCCCGAATCGCCGTAACGCCGAGCAAATACAGCGCCGCCACCATCACAAAGGTGGTAAGCGAAGTAAAGATGCTGCGGGACATGGTCTGGGTGACGCTTGCATTCATGATTTCTTTTAAATCACTCCTGCTGCCCATCACTGCCTGATTCTCTCTCACCCTGTCAAAAATTACGATTGTGGCGTTGATGGAATATCCTACAATCGTCAGCATACACGCAATAAAGGTACTGCCCACGGACACCTTGGCCACAGCATAAAATGCCAGCACCACCAGCACGTCATGCATAAGCGCCAGAACGCCGCCCGCGCCAAAGCGAATATCCTTAAAGCGGATTCTGATATAGATTAACATACATACAATGGCAACACAGACTGCCAAAATGGTGTCCCGCTTCATCTCGTCAGAGATGGTGGAGCTGATGGTCTCCATCACAATCCTATCCTGCGTCACGCCAAATTCGGAAAGCAGCAGCTCTTCCACCTGCTCTCTCTGTTCCTTCTGCAATGCGTTGCTCTTAAAAACCACCTCGTTTGTGCCCTGCACCGGCTGCGGCTGCACTGCGCTGCCTGCAACGGCCTCCAGCTTTGGAATCACCTGCTCCTCTATCTCTTTCAGGCTCATCTCTTCCCCAAAGGTCACCGTGGTAGAAGTACCGCCCACAAAATCAAGGCTGTAATTCAAGGCGGCGCCTGTACTCTGCTTATTGACAAACAGCATCACAAAACCGCCGGCAATCAGCGCCAAAGAAATAACAAAGAAAATCCCCTTTTTCCCCACAACGTCTATCGGCTTTTGCGGCTTTGCCCTGCCATACCACTTTTCTTCTCTCAGTCCAAGGGCATAAAACGTCTTCAGCAGCCATCTCGTCACAAAAAGCGCCGTAAACATGGAAAGTGCAATGCCTAGCACTAACGTCTGCGCAAATCCCCGTATAGAACCCGAACCCAGTATCCATAAAACCGCAGCCGCAATCAATGTCGTCACATTGCCGTCGATAATTGCGGAAAATGCCTTGTCAAAGCCAATTTTTACAGCCGCCTTCACCGTTTTGCCATCCGCCAGCTCTTCACGGATACGGGCAAAGATAATCACGTTGGCATCCACCGCCATGCCGATGGAAAGAATCATACCGGCAATGCCCGGCAGCGTCAGCGTCATATCGAAACCATTTAACAAAAGCACCATAAGCGCAGTATATAAAAGCAGCGACAGCGCCGCGGCAAATCCCATGAAAAAATAAATCGCAATCATAAATACCGCTACGACCAAAAGCCCGATAGCGCCTGCCTTTAAGCTGGTGGAAATTGCTTCCGAACCAAGCTGCGCGCCCACCACCTTGGAATGAAGCTCGTTCAGCTCCAGCTTCAGCCCGCCGATACGAATCTGGGAGGCAAGCCTGTCCGCGCTTTCATAAGTGAAATTGCCGGTAATCTGCGCCGCACCGTCCGTCAACGGTCTGGCAACATTCGGAACACTTAAAAATACGCCGTCATAGTAAATTGCAAGCGTTTCTCCGCTTGCCGCCGCTCTGGTGGTCGCATCGGCAAATTTCTGCTTTCCCTCTGCCGTCATGGACAGATTGACGCAGAACACGCTGTTCTGCATATTGTCCCTTGTGCTTCCGGGTTGTGCATCCGCCACATCCGTACCATAAAGCGCAATCGAACCGTCCGCCTCCAATTCCTCTATGGTCTTGTTCAGCACATAACTGACCTGATAGTTGCCGTCTGCATCCGTCTCGTACTTCTGAGAATAATTGGGCGTGCCGTCGCTGCCCCTCTCATAAATAAAATACAATGTACCGGGTCTGCCCAGCTCCTCCAAAATCTTGTTGGCGTCAGATACCCCGGGGATTTCAATGTTGATTCTGTCGTTTCCTTCCTGATAGACCAGTGCCTCCGTGCTGTAAGTAAACACACGCTGCTGCAGCTTGTCTATCGTGTCCTTCATATCCGCCGCGCCCGGCGTTTCTTCTCCCACCACCTGATAGGTGATGCTGACGCCGCCTGCAAGGTCCAGTCCCAGCGTGATATCGGAGGCGGAAGCTGTTCCCGCCCCGTCAACACCTTTGATATCCACGTAGGTAATGCCCGCAAGTGCCAGAAAAAACACCAGCAGAATAGCTATCGCTCTGTTTTTATTCATCTTCTTCCTCACTTTCTGCCAAAGCCGCCTTTATCATAACAGCGCACTCTATACGCTTTTTCTGCAACTCACAGCCAATATCGTAAGTATCATTGATATTGCCGTGAAAATGGTAGGAATTGGCTGCGCAGCCGCCGCTGCAGTAAAACTTTGCAAAGCATTTTTTACATTTTTCCTTTGCATAGACGTTGCAGCACTTGAATTCATCCCGAAGCGCCGTGTTGACAATGCCGTCGTACACATTGCCCATCAGAAATTTTTCCTGTCCTACAAATTGATGGCAGGGATACAAATCCCCCCAAGGCGTCACCGCCAGATACTCCGTCCCCGAGCCGCAGCCGGAAAGCCTTTTTGCCACACAGGGACCGCCCTCCAAATCTATCATAAAGTGGAAAAAGTGAAAACCCCTCCCCTCTTTTCTTCTTTTGATAAGCTCTGCTGCCAGCTTGTCATATTCTTCCTTCAGCACCGGAATATCCTCTTCCTTTATGGCATACCATTCCTCAGGCGGCGCCACCACAGGCTCCACGGAAATCTGCTGAAAGCCCAAATCCGCCAGATGCAGCACATCCTTTGAAAAGTCCAGATTGCCATGGGTATAGGTGCCCCTCACGTAATAATTTGTCTGGTTCCTGCTCTCCGCTACTTTTATAAACTTTGGCACGATGCAGTCATAGCTCCCCTGCCCGCCGCGGAAGGGACGCATTTTATCATTCACTTCTTTTCTGCCGTCTATGCTGAGTACAATGTTTGCCATCTCTTTGTTGGCAAATTCTAATATTTCATCATTTAGCAGAACGCCGTTCGTCGTCAAGGTAAAACGGAATCTTTTATGATTCGGCTCCTCTAAGCTCCTGCCGTAAGCCACCAGCTCCTTCACCACCTGCCAGTTCATGGTGGGCTCTCCTCCAAAAAAATCCACCTCCAGATTGACGCGGTTTCCGGAATTTGCCACCAGAAAGTCCAGCGCCTTTTTGCCAACCTCAAGGCTCATAAGCGCTCTTCTTCCATGATATTCTCCCTCGCCTGCAAAACAGTATTCGCAGGCAAGATTACAATCGTGCGCAATGTGCAGGCAGAGTGCTTTTACTACCGTCTCCCTGTTTTTAAAATCAAAAATATAGTCCTCATATGTGTCCGGTGCAAAAAGCTGCCCTTGCCTTGCAAGCTCCAGCACCTCTTCCACCGCCTCCGCTATTTCCTCCTCCGGATACGGCAGATTGGCACAGTTTACCACTGCTGCTTTTATCAGCTCTGCATCTCCGATTCCTTCTTCTACCAAAGGCTCCACCAATGAAATCATATCATACACAATATCGTCCACCACGTGAACGGAGCCGCTGTTTATATCCATAACAATGTTAAAACCATTGCTTTTATACTGGTGTATCATATACTGCCTCCATACATAAATGAAGCAGCGACGCCAATCGCTGCTTTTTGTCTACTACATTCTGTAAAAATATTTACTTCAGCTTTTCACAAGTCTGATTTCCCACCGTACAGGAGGTTTTACATGCAGACTGGCAGGAGGTCTGGCACTCGCCGCAGCCGCCCTTCTTCATGGATTCCTTTAGGTCTCTGGTACTCAATGTTTTGATGTGCTTCATATGAATCGTCATTCCTTTCTTACAGCCTTTGTAAAGTGCTTTTCTTTTCACGCTTATTTGTGTAGTATAACATATATTTCCTGTTTGTAAAAGAGTTTTTTGCAAAAAAATCAAAATCCGGCCCTAGCTCAGCATCCCGCCCAGCATCCCGCTGCCGGCACACATAATCAGTACGGTAAAGAAATTGGTCGCCACATCCTTAAAGGAATGGTTCACCGCAAGGGACAATATAACCAGCACTAAAAAATAAAGACTGCCTACCAAAAGCCCCCAGAGATATTTTTTTGCTTTCAGTTTTTTTCCGGCAAGGAATCCGGCAAAAAATGTCGCTCCTATGTAGATGCCGATAATCACTGCCGATACCAGCTTCTCCGACAGGCTAAAACGGTAAACCAAAAGCGCCAGCAGCATAAGAAGCCCGCCTGTCAGTATGTAGGAAATCAAAAGGCATTTCAATAAAAACAATACGGGCGCCCCGCCAGCCGTCTCTTTCTTTGGATTTCTCTCTCTCTCCATATTCCCTCCTTTGAAGCAATTCTAAACTTCCTGTGAAATTATATGTTTGGACGGCTCATAACTTGACAATATACGGATATATATTGTATCATTTCATTCATTAGAAATAATATTTTAAAACACAAAGGAGTGGTTTTTTTGGATACCTCTGGTGTCATACAACTGATAGTTCTTTTTATTCTGGTTCTTTTGTCGGCTTTCTTTTCTTCCGCAGAGACCGCGCTTACCACAGTCAACCGTGTCAAAATGCGCACACTGGAGGAGGAAGGAATCAGGCGGGCGGCGATTGTCAACAAAATACTGGACCGTTACAGCAAAATGCTGAACGCCATCCTGATTGGCAATAATGTTGTCAACTTAAGCGCTTCCTCCCTCACCACCACGTTGGTTATCAAGCTGGGCTTCGGCGCGTACATAGGCGTTTTTACCGGCGTGCTCACTTTCGTCATACTGCTTATAGGGGAAATTGTCCCGAAGACATGGGCGAGTCTGAATTCGGAAAAAATTGCCCTTACCTACTCACGTACCATATATTATATGATGAAACTGATGACGCCCGTCATCTTCATCGTGGATGCCATTGCAAACGGTATTTTGCGTCTGCTGCATATCGATTCCTCCAAAAAAGAAACGATTACGGAAAATGAATTAAAAACGTATGTGGATGTAAGCCATGAGGACGGGGAAATCGAGACGGAAGAACGCGAGCTTATCTACAATGTATTTGAATTTTCCGATACCTGCGCCAAGGATATTATGATTCCCCGCGTAAATATGGTGACTATCGGCTCCGACGGTACCTATGATGAGCTGCTTTCCATTTTTAAAGAGTCCATGTACACCCGTATCCCTGTCTATCAGGAAGACAAAGACAGTATGCTTGGCTTCATCAACATAAAAGACTTTTTCCTCGCGGAGGGCAGTTCTTTTCAGCTTGCGTCTCTTATCCGCGATGCTTATTACACCTATGAATATAAGAAGACGGCGGATTTGCTGCTGGAGATGCGTGAAAAGTCTATGAATGTCGCCTTTGTATTAAACGAATACGGCTCAACTGTGGGAATGATAACACTAGAGGATTTGTTGGAAGAGCTTGTCGGAGAAATCAGGGATGAGTACGACGAAGACGAAAAAGAGCTGATACAAAAAATGGACGAACATGTCTACCTGATAGAAGGCAGCATGAATTTGTCCGATATCAACGATGCCATCGGCACCGACTTAAATTCCGACGACTACGATTCTATCGGCGGCATTATCATCGGACAGCTTGACCGCCTGCCGGAAGACGAGGAAGCCGTCACCTTGGAGGACGGTACCGTCCTGCAGGTCAAAGGCATCGACCAGAACCGGATTTCCCATGTGCTGCTGACCCTTCCCCTGAAGGAAGAGCCCCAAAAGGAAGAAACGGACAAAGAAAACGAAAAAGAACAAACAGAAGCCGCTGTATAGCGGCTTCCTTTTTTGTCCTGCCGGCTCTGGCGGCAGGTTTTTTTACTTTTGCAGAAAAAACTCTGACCCTTATGGAAGAAAATACTTTTCCCTGTACGCGAGCACCTTGCCCTTAAAGGCAATGTTCTCTTCATCCTTTAAGCTGTCCAGATATCCATGTGTCTCAAAGCTGCCCTCGCTCACCTGCAGCAGGCACACGGCAATGTTGGAGCAATGGTCCGCCACTCTCTCATAATTGGTGGTGATATCCGTAAGCACAAAGCCAAGCTCTATGGTACATTTTCCCTTGCGGAGACGCTTGATATGACGCTTTTTGATTTCATTGTTAAGTTGGTCGATAACCTCTTCGAGCGGCTCTACAAGCTGTGCCCGCTTCAAATTTTCTGTCTCAAAAGCGCTGACGGCAAGTTCCAGTATCTCACTGACTGCTCTGGAGAACACCTCTATCTCCTCCGTCGCCTTATCAGAAAACGACAATTTTTTATCCGTCATCTCATCCGCCGCCTGCTTGATATTCAGCGCATGGTCCGAAATCCGTTCAAAATCCCCGATGCAATGCAGCAGCACCGACAACATTCTACTGTCCCGCTCAGACAAATCCCTGCTGCTCAGACTGACAAGATAAGTACCCAATTCATCCTCAAATCTGTCAACCTGATTCTCTATCTCCTCCACCTTTGCCGCCGTTTCCTTGTCATACTTTTTTATCAGCCCCATTGCCATATCAATGGACTTCTGGGCATACCGCGCCATCGTAACCGCCACGTGCCTGCTCCGCTCGATGGCAAGACCCGGCGTATCCAGAAAACGCACATCAAGGGTACGCAGCTCTGTTTCCTCCGGCGAAAGAATCTCTGCCTTTGTTCTGTCCGGAACCGTAATATAAACCAGTTTTACCAGAAGCTTGGAAAAAGGCAGCAATATGATACATGCCGCGATATTAAATGCCGAATGTACCACTGCAACGCCCAATGCAGAAATCGGCTTGTCCATAAAAGCAAAATGGAGGAATGAATCTGCCGTATAAAATACTGCCATAAAAAGGGAAGTCTTTAAAATATTATAATATAAATGCAGCAATGCGGCACGTCTTGCATCCTTGCTCGCCCCTACACTGGAAATCATGGCAGTGATGCATGTGCCGATATTCTGCCCCATAATAACCGGTATCGCCGTCGCATACCCCACTGAGCCTGTTTTGCAAAGTGCCTGTAAAATACCGACGGATGCAGAAGAACTTTGAATCACCGCTGTCAGTATCAGACCCGCCAGCATACCCAGAATCGGATTGGAAAACATGATAAGCACCCTGCCAAACTCCGGAATATCCGCCAAAGGCTTCACCGCATTGCTCATGGTGTCCATACCTATCATCAGTATGGCAAAACCTGCCATAATGGAACCAATATCCTTTCTTCTGTCCTTCTTGGAAAAAGAAATCAGGCTGACGCCGATAATGGCAAGTACCGGTGAAAAAGAAGACGGCTTTAAGAGCTGCACGAAAAAACTGCCGCTCTCTATGCCTGAAAGACTTAAAAGCCATGCCGTTATCGTAGTGCCGACATTGGCACCGATAATAACATTGACTGCCTGCTCCAGCCGCATAATACCGGAGTTTACGAATCCTACTACCATAACCGTCGTGGCAGAGGAGGACTGGATAACCGCCGTCACCCCCGCTCCCACCAGCACTGCCTTTACGGGCTTATTGGTAAGCTTCTCCAGAATGCTCTCCAGTCTTCCGCCCGAAGCCTTTGAAAGCCCATCCCCCATCAGGTTCATACCATATAAAAACAGGGCAAGACCTCCAATCATAGTCAGTATGCTAAAAAAATCCATTTCTACTCCCTCACTTATTATCAACTCATTATGTCCACATTTGACATTTTACAACAGATGCCCTACAAATAGCAATGCTATAAATACATTCTGTATAAAAATACCAAGTGAATTATGAAAAGTACCGTGAAAGCTACGCCTCCACGGTACTTCTCTATACCACTGCCGTCAATATTCCATCTGCAATCGCCTGTGCAATTTCCTGAAATCTGGCGTCAAACAGATAATTGTCGGCGGGCGTATTGATAAAACCCGCTTCCACCAGCACCGCCGGCATCCTTGTACGGTTTAACACCACCAGATTGGTATTTTCTCTGACTCCCTGATTGATAAAGCCGACTCCCTCCAGATTTCGGTTAATGGCTTCCGCAAGCCTTCCTGCCTCACCGCTTTTGTTATAAACCAGCGTTTCTACACCCGAATATTGCCCTGCCGTCGGACTTGCATTTCTGTGTATGGAGACAAAGTAATCCGCATTCGTTTCGTTTGCCGTATCCGCCCGCTCCATGGGAGAACGGTAACTGTCGTTCGTTCTTGTATAGAGCACATTGATTCCATTGTCCTCCAAAATCCTGCCGACTGCAAGGGTAAGTGCCAGCGTATCGTCCTTCTCCAAACGCCCTTCATAGACGGCGCCATTGTGCCAGCCGCCATGTCCGGCGTCAAGAATAATCGTCGCCATATTGCGCTCCTCTTGTTCGTTTCTCTATCTTATGCATACCGCCGCCGCAACATACACACACCTACCGCTTTGCAGAAGATAGTTTTAACAGCACCTCCAGTACAAATACGCCGTCCTCTGTGCCAATCTTCACCGTCCCCTCATACTTCTCGGCAATTTTTTCTATATTCCCAATCCCCTGCCCATGTATCCCGTTATCCTTCTTTGTGCTCACCGGTATGCCGTCCTTCCACACAGGTTCTTCCGTACAGGTATTTTTCACAGAAATCAGAAACAGGCTGCCCTGCTGTCTCGATGTAAGCGAAATTTCTAAAGGGCCTTCCGCTTCCCTGCTGCACGCTTCCACTGCATTTTCCAGCGCATTGTTTAAAAGAACGCTTAAATCGAACGCCTCCATTTTGCCGGACTTAGGAAAGAAAAAAACACATTCCACACGTATCCCCGCCGCCTCTGCCGCCCCAAGCTGCCGGTTTACCACCACATCCGTAATAGGATTTCCCGTGGCATACGAAAATTTAAACGTATCCACCCGCTTAGAAAGCGCCTGCAGATATTCACCAAACGCTGCTCGCTCCCAATTTTCCTGCTCCGCCAGAAGCTGCATATCCGCCACATAATTTTTTAAATCATGGCGCATACTTTTCACGTCGCCGTACATCCGCTCCAAGTCCCCTATATACTGCTCCATATCCCGCAAACGGTTTTTGTAAACCTGCGCTTCTTTCTCCTTCTGAAACGCCTCTTCCGTTTTTTTGAGAAGAAGCGCCGACGCAAAGACCGCCGTCAGGCATAGAAGGCTCCCCGTTGGGACGAGCAGGCGCATAAGGGGCACCTCGCTGTCAAGCAGCAGTATTTCATCACTCCGCACTATCATCTGGATGTTTCTGATAAGGATACAATAGACATAGCCGGTCAGCGCCGGAATCATCAGATAAAACAAAGCTGTCCTGTCAGAGCGCCACAATCCTTTTCGCGGAAGCTGTTTTTTGTACAAATACAAAAAACCAAAGCAGAGAATATTTAACACCGTAAAAAAAATACCCGAATAAAGCTGTTCCACATAAGCTATCTTCTCTAACAGCTCTGACGCTCCAATCCCACCGCTCTCAAACTCCTTTACATACCCGTCCAGCAGACTGCTCATGGAGACGTTTGCCAGATAAAAAAAAGTAAATCTCACCAGCTCCCGTATGGAAACATATGCCGCAGCCAGATACAGCTTAAGCATTCTGCTTCCTGCAAACAAAAGCTCAAGCAACAGGTACAATACGCCCAAAAGCGGCAGATTATCCCATTTGCCGCCAATTCCTGCAATCACGGCAGCAAAGCATAAAAAGACAGCCGGTCCTTTTACATACCGGTTTCTCGGCTCTGCAAGCCTCCATATCAAAAAGAAAAAGCAGCCGGCGCTAAGTCCGCTGCTAAGTAAATCGATAGCCATACACACTCCCTATTTCAGCCACTCTACCACAGCCTGTAAAAAAGCATCGTAGCGCTGCTTTGCCATAAGCACGGTCTCTCCGTTTGATAATACCACAGAAATCCTGTCATAGGAAGACACTTCCTTCAGGGATATCAGGTAGCCCCTGTGACATCTGAAAAAATAGGCAGGCAGCCGCCTTTCATACTCCTCCATCTTTCCATAACAGGCACACATGCCCCTTTTTGTGTGAAAAACCAGCTTCCGCCCCTGATTTTCCACATATAAAATGTCAGCAGGTGCAATTCTTGTCACTGTCCCGCCATTTTTAATAAGAAGAAGATTTTCTCTTTCCGCTTCATGAAGCCGTCCGATAACCCGCTTTAGCACCTGCGCCAGTTTTTCCTTGTCCACGGGCTTTAACAGATAGCCCGCCGCCTCCGCCTCAAAAGCATCGTAAACATATTCCGAAAGCCCTGTCAAAAAAATGACCACAGGATGCTTTCTTTTCTTTTTCAAGGCAAGCGCCAGTTCCATCCCGCTCATATCCGGCATGGAAATGTCCAGAAAGAGAATGTCCGTATCTTCACCTTCCTCTAAAAATGCCCTGCCGCTTTGAAAGCAGGCTGTAGCGACCGGCTCCGGCGCACACTCCTCTATCAGCTTTGCCACATGGCTTCCAAACAAGGCATCGTCATCGACTACCGTAATTTTTATCATTTGCGCCTCCTATGCAAATGCGCTGCCGCACATCCTTACACTTGCGTATCAATGTACCTGCCCGCATAAGAAGACAGCGCAGCGTAGAGACTATTCAAACCGGAAGCCCCGTAGCCATAGGCGCCATAACCGTAGCCGCCAAGCCCGTAGCTTGCAAGAGGATTTCCCACACTGTTGCCTAACGCCATGGATTCCAGTCCATAAGTGCCAAGACTGCCCAAAGCATACGCGCCAAGATTTCCCAGTCCATATGCGCCGGCTCCATAAGTACCAAGGCTGCCCAGCCCATATGCGCCCAGCCCGTATACACCAAACCCTGCGCCGTATGATCCAGTCCCGTAGCCGTACAGCTTTCCTACTGTCAAAGCCGCACGCTGTGCTTCCGCATAAATACTGTTTACCGCCGCTTTGCCCGCAACGCTGTCCGTTCCCTTAAACACCGCGGCAAACGCGTCCGCTTTTGCCTTCTTTAAGGCACGGCTGTCCACAGAAAGCGTGCCGTCCCCTTTCACGGAAAGCCCGATTCCTGCAAGCACCTCCTTATTGTCCTGCATCAGGCTTGCAAATTTACTGCCATAGACACCGCCTTCGCCATCCGATACATTTTTTATCTCCGAAAAAAAACGATTGTATTCCTCAGCAAAAGTACGCACGTTATTTTGCAATTCCTTTTTTTGGGAAAACCGGTATTCACGGCTCCAGTCCGTACTCTGCAATTTTTCTGCTATTTTGCGAAACCCTGCTCCCGTCTTCTGAGAGGCGCTTAAGGACATACTGCCATTACTGTTTGTGCGCAGGCTCTTATTTTTGCTTTCTACACTTGCGGTTTTTCCTATTTTTCCTACGGAGGCGCTCTTTCCTACAGAAGCGCTCTGCCCTACGGATGCACTTCTGCTTACCGTCGTCCGGTTGCTTACCTGCATTGCGCTGATTTTATGCATTCTGTTGATAACAGACTGAAAATTCACTGACGAAACTGTCATAAGACCGCTTCCCTCCTCATGCAAATCCTGATACGGAAAATTCTTTTGCTTTTTATTATACTCGCATCCTGACTTTCAAGGGAATGGACTTGTATCAAAATAACCGGTTTTCGTAACGAAATCTTCTATATGGCATCAATTCTTTTTCTGAGGCTCAGCATTTGTACATCTACTCTGGCAATGATTTCCGCATATTTGCGCAAATCCCTCTGCACGCTTTTTGCCGCCTTCAAATCTTTTTTATAGCAGAGCCTGTGGTCCAGCCTCGCCCAGAAATCCATCGCCAGCGTACGCAGTTGAATTTCCACCCTGACCCACTCCGCTCCGTTCTTTGTCTCTACCGGCACCTCCACAATAAAGTGCAGGCTTTTGTAGCCGCTCGCTTTGGGATTTTCAATATAATTTTTTTCCTTAATAAAGCGGAGCTGCTTCTGCTTTTTCAGTCGTTTTGCCAGTTCGTAGACATCGTCTAAGAAAAAACACGCGGCGCGGACGCCGGCAATGTCATTGAGTCTTGCCCTCGCCGTCTCCAGATTGACGGCGCAGCCCTTCTTTTGCAGCTTTCTCTCTATGCTTTCCGGCGCTTTCACTCTGCCGTTTATACTACTTAAAATTTCACGCCGAAACAGAGTCTCCAAAAAAGCCGCTTCCCGTTTTATCATTTCCATTACGCTTTTTACGGCACTCTCATAAAGATACCGGAACCGCGCCTGTTCCATTTCTTCCTGCAGCCGTAAAAGCTCTCTGTCGGCTGCCTGATTTGTCTCCATCATTTATATAATTCCTTCCATACTACCCATCATTTTCGCCTGAGGCGGCATAAACACTTCTATAAGTATATGCAGGAACTTATAAAATCTGTCGTCTTTTTTACTAAATTTTTTCTACGTTTCTATTTTTCTTTTTTTATTTTCTTACAAGATTGGGGTATCGAAAGCCCCAACCCGCATTGGCACCTCCTCCGTACAGACTGCAAAGGCATACCCTTGCGGCGCTTCTACCGCACAGAGCTTCCTGCTTTTGCCTTCCCGCGTATCTGTCACCATCCCTCCCTTCCAGTCGGCAAGAAGCCCTGAAAAGCTGTTGGAAAGCCCTTCCCCCGTGCACTTCACATATGCCTCCTTTGCCGCCCAGTGCCAGAAAAAAAAGGCTTCCTTCTCCTTCTCAGGCAGATTCGCGTATATACGCTTCTCCTCCTTGTGCAGAACCCTTTCTACCACCGCCGGATTTACCCTCTGCACGCACTGCTGGATATCCAGCCCCACTTCCCTGTCCGAAACGGCACATGCCGCATATGCGCCCGAATGGGACAGATTAAAGAAAAGTCCTCGGGAGCCTTCTAAAAAAGGCTTTCCTCCCGAGGTCTTTTTTGTCTTAAGCGGACTATGACGCCGCAGTACGGCTATGGCTTCCTCCACGGACACATACACCGGCTCCGGTCTTTTCTCTTCATATTGGCAGGCAGCGCTGTGTGAGAATAGCATTTTTTCCTGCGATACCGCGTAAGCAAGAAGTAGTCCTGCCGCAAGGCTCAATGCCCGCGCTTGTTCCTGCTTCATACGCTCTATACGCACAATGCGCTCCCGCTCTATAAGCTCCAGCGCACGAATACGATTCTCATTCGCAAGAAGCGGTTCCGCCTCCATCAGGTACAGCTTCAGCATACGCTCTCATCATCCTCTTCCATATCCAGCTTAATCTTAAGCTCCTCAAGCTGAATGTCATCCACCACATTGGGCGCCTCGCTCATCAGGCAGGAAGCATCCTTCACTTTGGGGAACGCAATCACTTCCCTGATATTATCCGCCTTGACTAACAGCATGACAAAACGGTCCAGCCCGATGGCAAGTCCTGCATGAGGCGGTACCCCGTACTTAAATGCATTTATCAAAAATCCGAAACGCTCGTAGGCAGATTCCTTTGTAAAGCCCAGCACCTCAAACATTTTTTCCTGCACGTCAGGCTGGAAAATCCTCACGCTGCCGCCGCCCAGCTCTACGCCGTTTAACACAATGTCATAAGCCTTGGCGCGCACCCTGCCGGGCTCTGTGTCGATAAAGGGCAAATCTTCCTCCATGAGCATGGTAAAGGGATGATGCATGGCAACAAAACGGTTCTCCTCCTCGCTCCACTCCAAAAGAGGGAACTCCGTCACCCACAGAAAATCAAAGCGGTCGTTATCTATCAGGTCAAGCTGCTTTGCCAGCTCCACGCGCAGACCACCCAGTACATTGTACACAATCTTATCCTTATCCGCCGCAAACAAAAGCAAATCGCCTTTTTCGCCTTCCATGGCTGTCACAAGGGCGGAAAGCTCTTCTTCTGTCATAAACTTGGCAAAGGAAGACTTATAAGTGCCGTCGGGCTGTACGGAAAGGTAAGCAAGTCCCTTTGCGCCGTAACCTTTTGCAAACTCAGTCAAGGCGTCTATTTTTTTGCGGGGCATCTCCGCCTGTCCTTTTACATTGATGCCGCGCACCGAACCGCCGTTTTCCAATGCGCCGGTAAACACACCAAAGCCACAGTCCTTTACCACCTCTGACACATTTTTTAATTCCATGCCAAAGCGGGTATCCGGCTTGTCCGAGCCAAAACGCTCCATCGCCTCCTGCCATGTGATACGCTTCATCGGCAGATTGACTTCTATGCCAATGGCTTCCTTGCATACGCGCCGCACCATTCTTTCCGTAGCGTCGATAACGTCATCCACATCCACAAAGGAAAGTTCCATATCCACCTGTGTAAACTCCGGCTGCCTGTCCGCACGCAAATCCTCGTCGCGGAAGCATCTTGCAATCTGGAAATAGCGGTCATAGCCGGAACACATCAAAAGCTGCTTAAATATCTGGGGAGACTGTGGCAGCGCATAAAAGCTGCCGGGATGCACACGGCTCGGCACCAGATAATCCCTTGCCCCCTCCGGCGTAGACTTAGTGAGCATGGGCGTTTCAATCTCCAAAAAGCCTTCTCCCGTAAGAAAGTTTCTGATAGTCGTCGTAATCCGGCTGCGCAGCATCAAATTTTTTTGCAGCGTAGGTCTGCGCAAGTCAAGATAACGGTATTTCAGGCGAAGCTCTTCTTTCGTCCTGCTCTCCGCCTCTATGGGAAAGGGGGGCGTTTCCGCCTCAGACAAAATCCGAAGAGACTCCGCGCGCACCTCAATCTCCCCCGTCGCCAGATTTTCATTGACTGCCGCGGCTCTTTTTTCCACACGGCCTGTCACGGCAGCAACAAACTCGCTGCGCAGCTTTTCCGCCTTTTCAAAATTTTCTTTCCCGCAGTCGCTCTCCTCAAAAATCACCTGCAGGATACCTGCGCGGTCGCGCAAATCCACAAATATGATGCCGCCCTTGTTTCTCTGCTTCTGCACCCAGCCCATAACAGTGACATATTCTCCCACATTGGCGGCGGATAACTCGCCGCATCGATGTGTACGTTTTAAACCTTTCATTGTCTCAGACATATGATACCTCCCTGCCCGCTTTCACGAACCTCTGCTGTCGCCTTATTTTAACGGATTTTTATAGAACTCTTTCAATTCCTCATAGCCCTCCGCCATAAGCTGCTCTTTTTGGAATTTCTTGTTTTTATTCATACGGACCATAAGCACCTGCCTGCCTTTTTCCCGCTCCGCGTTCGCCTCTGCAATCACTGCATTCAGCCTGTCGCCGTCAACGCCCTTTTCAATCAGAAATGCGCTTTTCTTATGTGCGGCCGGCACCTTGAAGCCTTTTTCCATGAGCAGCAGGATAATTCGCTCAAATCCGATGGAAAAACCGCAGGCGGGTACATCGCTGCCCGTAAACCTGCCCACCATCTTATCGTATCTTCCGCCGCCGCCGCAGCTTCCGCCAAATTCCGGCATGGCAATCTCAAAAATCGTACCGGTATAATAGCCCATGCCACGCACCAGCGTGGGGTCAAAGACCAGCTCAAACGTATCTTCTTTATTGGCATTGACGCTGTCCATGATTTCCGCAAAGGAATCCATAACCTCTTTTTCCAGATAATCTCCCAGCATATCCTGCAGGCATACGGCACCATTCGTCCTTACCTTTTCAAACAGGGCAAGGTATTTTTCACAGACCGCCGCAGGATATCCGTCCTGCAGCAGCTCCTCCTTCACGCCGTCCATGCCGATTTTATCCATTTTGTCCAACGTAATAAATATGCTGTCGTAAGCTTCTTCGGCAAAGCCCGCGTACGCTGCCATTGCCTTTAATATCCGCCTGTCATTTATCCGAATCTGAAAACCGGAAAAGCCCAGTCTGCCTAAAGTCGCAGTGGTCGCCAATATCAACTCTATCTCAGCAAGATTGGACGCCTCTCCTAAAATATCAATGTCGCACTGCATAAACTGGCGGTAACGCCCTCTCTGCGGCCTGTCCGCCCGCCATACGTTTCCCATCTGCAGCGCTTTAAAAGGACTTGGCAGATTCGCCGCGTTGTTGGAATAAAAACGGACCAAGGGCACTGTCAAATCATAACGCAGCCCGCTGTCCGTCAAATCATTCTCACTCTCCGCTTCCGCAAGCTTTAGTTTCTCACCACGCTTCAAAATCTTAAATATCAGTTTTTCATTTTCTCCGCCCTGTTTACTGCTTAAATTGCCGATATCCTCCACACAGGGCGTCTCCATGGGCGTAAAACCAAAGCTTTTGTAGGTATCCTTTATTACGCCTGTCACATAATCCCTGATTTGCATCTCTGCGGGCAGAATATCCCTCATGCCGTTAAACGGCTTCTTTTTCAGTGCCATATATCCTCTCATTCCGCCGCGCAGGTAACCGCTTCTCCAATTCTGGGCAAAGCCTTTCTGCGCGCCTTTCTTTTCTTACAAGATTTTACACTGATTGCGCCGTTATTTCAAGCATAAAATATGCTGCTCTGTTTCACGCTTCGTTCCTTCCCCTGACAAACGGCGCTGTCAAGAACAGCGGCATTCCAAAAAACAACGCATAGGCATACCGAAATTCCGTGGCGACGGGCGTTGCCACAATAAGGGTCAGCATCAGGAAAAGCAGCGGTATTCCAACCAGCGCATTGGCAGCAAGCTTCCCCCGAATGCTAAGCGCAATCGTCAAAATCAGCACCCACAGCATAAATCCCATACTCCACAGCATCCCGTAAAGCGGAATCAGCGTATGCAGTTTAAAAAGGATTTCTCTCACTTTAACCACCGCATTTCCCCGCAAAAGAGGCCTCCATTTAAGTCCAAAATCATTGGGATAAATCCCGTCTGCAAGCCCAACCTCATAAGCCGTATCAGGATACCAGAAACCAATTGTCTGTTCCACGAAGGCATCCAGATAGGTTTTGGGATGCGCAAAGCCTAATAATAACCAATGCCTGAAAAAATCGCCTTTATGAGACTCCAAATAATCCATGCCGCTTTCACGTATCAGATTTTTTATCCCGTCAGAAACATCCGGACGGTAAGCCTCTGCAGCTTTGTCCATGTCCATGATATTTTTCACAAAAGCCGCCTGCTCATCACTCATTTTTTCACCATATGCAGCCACACGTGCAATCTGCTGTATAGGAATAGACAAGGATTCTACGAAATCTGCCTGCTTAATATCATAAATCTGCATCACAGGATACTTTACCAGAAGTACAAGCAGCAATATAATCCCATGGACAGGAACCATAACCTTCCAGCTTTTTCGATATACATACAAGATAAATGGCAAGGATGCCAAAAAAGCATACCAGCCGTTCGTCCGCAGCAGGCAAAGCATAACGCCTGCAAAAACATAGGGAAGTACAATAGAGACATATTCTTTCCGTCCAAGCTTCGGCACAAGGGGCACCCCTGCATCTTTTCCACACAAAAGGAAACGCATCAACGCCGCCAAAAATAATGTAAAGCAGCCTGCAAACGGAACGTCTTTCCACATAGTCACCGCATATATTCCGTTGTATGGCGTAAGCGCATAAAACAAAATCGCCATGAGAATAAGAAAAGGCTTAACGCCTGCCTTCTGCAGTGTCTTCACGACGTATGCCACAACAAATGCCATAAAAAACATTTGCGCAAGCGTATAAAGCGCAAGTCCGAAATGCGCATCCTGTGTCAAAGAAAAACCAATCCGGTAAAAGAACCCGATAAGCGCCGTGTGCACGATAGAGTGGTGATTGCTAAGCTCATAGGCGCCGATAACCTGTGCGAACTGATTGACACTGTCAGGGGTCATAACGCCCGGGTATTCATACAGGAAATAGGCAAACCAGCATAGGATACACAAAACAAAAGCAAACAGCCCCAGCCGCCGGGACGATTCTATGCGCTCTGCAATGTGCAGCCCTCCCGCAGCCTGTAAGAACCATATCGAAAAAAAGAAATACATCAGAAAAAGTCCGATACTTGTGGCAGACAGCACAATCGCACAAAACAGCCCGCTCGTCAAAGCGCCCGTTATCGTCCCATACCGTGCGGCAAGGGTAAGCCCGCAGAATATAACCCCAAGAATTGCCGCAATCAAGGTATCTCTTTTTTGGATACGGCTCTGCACATTATCGCCGTTTAACACAGAGAGTACGTAGAATCCCACAATAAATATTATGATGGAGACAGGATGATTGGCTGCCATCCCTGTCAGCCGCATAAGCGCAAACGATATAAAAAAGCTGCTTATGAACCATTTCAAATACCGGCATTGCATTTTGTTATTCACCATACTTCAAAAATCCCCGCTTCCGCGCAATCATTTCGTCAATTTTTTCTATATAAAGAGCCACATCCTTGACATCCTCGCACCGCTCGATGCGCCCGTCAGGGTATACCATTTTGGTAATACTGCCTGCGCCGCAGGCAACAATCGTCTGCTTCTCCTCCATTATCAGAATATTGTAAAGACCTTCCTTCCCCTCTGTGGCGTATCCCACATTTTCAAAATTACCGGACATATTTTTCTGGCGGTAAAGGTAATACGGATGCATGCCAAGCTTCTCCGCTCCCTGCGCCGCAATCTCCATGGTTCTGTCGGTATTTTTCAAGGTTTCCATACCATTTTCCTCAATCCATTTACTTAGCTGAGAGGCACGCTTTATGGCAAGGGAATGCACCGTAAGGGAATCCGGCTTCATCGCTGCAATTTCTTCTATGGTATGCGTCACATCTGCTTCTCCCTCGTTCGGAAGCCCCAGAATAATATCCATATTGATATGAAAACCGCCCACAGCACGCGCCATGGCAAAGGCTTCCCGCACCTGCTCAGGCGTCGCCTGTCTGCCTATCAGCTTCAACGTCTCTCCGTTCATGGTCTGCGGATTAATGCTGATACGCCCCACGCCATGCTTCTTTAACACGTCAAGCTTCTCTTTTGTGATGCTGTCCGCTCTGCCTGCTTCCACGGTAAATTCCTGTACAGTACCAAAATCAAAGTTTGCCCGAAGTGCCGCAAGCAGCCTGTCAAGCTGCGCGGGCTCCAGCGTTGTCGGCGTCCCGCCGCCAATATATACACTGTCCAATACCCTGTTCTTATACGCCTCGCCCACAAACTGCAGCTCTTTTATCAGACAGTCTATATAGGCTTCTACCATCCGCTCAAACTTACACAGGGGATAGGACGTAAAAGAGCAGTACAGGCAGGTCGTTGGACAAAAAGGAATCCCAATATAGAGACTATAGCCGTCCTCAGGGTGTATGCGGGAAAGCAGCTCCTTTTCCCGCTGTGCGATTTCCACGCTGAGCGCAGCCTTGCGGCTGCTTACAAAATAAGTATCCTGCAAAAAAGAGATAACTTCCTCCCCACTCGCACCTTCCTCTAAAAGCCCCATGGCAATTTTCGTGGGACGGATTCCTGTAAGGCTTCCCCAAGGAAGCGTTTTCTGCGTGTAATCGACAAGCGCATGATAGAAAAAGCGTTTAAATTCTGTCTTATATGCCTTGCTCTCTGTTCCTTCCGCCTCCGCTTCGGCATTCCAGACATAGCTTTTGTCCACCGCCTGCTCCCCGTTCCTTTTTACCTCGTCTGTCGGCGCCGGCTTCAAAAAGAACAGACTTGCGCCTTTTTGATGCAATTCAATTTTCAGCCGCAGTGATTTCTCTGCCTCCTCACGCTTTTCCCGTCCTATGTCCGGTGTGATAACCCGCACATTTTCCTGTGGGTAAAACGCCTTTACAAGTGCCTGTACATCATATTCAAATCTGCTCTCCCCGACTTCTACTGCAAACATGATGCTTCTTTTCCTTTCTGTCCATATCGTAAGGTCCGGTACACGGTTACCGCCAGCTCAAGCAGCGTTATCAGCACAATTACTGCAAGCAGGAAATTGGGCAATACCCTGCTGGCGATTCCCGACTGCCAATGTGTTAGTATATCATACTTTGCAGAAAATGTCTCGCCTGTTATGGCAGATAATTCCTCCGCAAAATGCAAATTGAAAATTTCATAGCCTTTCAGACAAATGGTGACTGCCGCCACACTTATCAGGCTGCAGACAATGCTGACATACATAACCGTCCTGTTGTAATGCCCAACTGCCAGCTTCACCAAATCATCCACTACACCTGCCGAAAAGCTGATGACAAACAGTGGAATCACTTTGCTCCATATAGACAGATTGAAAACGGAAACTGCCACCAGTTCTCCGTCGGCATTTTTACCCCAGTAGCCGATACACTCCGGCAGAGCGATAAATATCACCATAATCAAGACGCCAAAAAACACGCCGACAACGCTGTCACTTTTTGGTATCACCGCCTTTGCACTGGGTATCTGCGTAAGCTTCTCTAAACTCCACGGCTCTTTTTTCTGCAGCTTTACCTGATTCCTTTCCATGACAAAAAACACAAGTGTCACAAGTCCAAATGCAGACAGCAGAGCTTCCGGCAGACTTCCCAGAGAGATAAAACCGTCTACTACGCTATTCACCACACCGTTCATTCCCCCGCCCTGTGCGGGAAGCTGCACAACCAAATGTACCACTGCGGAGATTGCCACCCCCACTCCGACGCAAATTAAAACCAATTTTAAAATCTGGCAGTAAATCGGGTAATATTCCCCGCCTATCAGATGCGCCTCTTCTCCTCTATATTTCATCGCCAGCTTCGCAGGCTCTCCCAGCTCGGAAAGCACCGCTTTGACCTCTTCCGTTCCCCTGTCTTTCTGCCTCTCTTCCAGCATATCCTCAATCAGGGTTCTCAGCTCCTCCTCAATATCTTTTCGCTGCTTTTCCGGCAGCCTACGCACTACATCATATAAATATCTCTCAATCAGATTGTTTTCCATATTTCCTCGCTTTCCTCCGTCCAATCGGCAATCTGTCTTTCTTTCCTTTTTTCTAATTGCAGAGCAGCTTCTGCATACACTCCGTCATTTCCTCCCACTGCCTGCGCAGACTCTCGTACACCGCATCACCAAATGCAGTCCTCTTATAATACTTTCGCGGCTTACTGCCGTCCGTTTCCCACTCACTTATCAGTATTTCCTGCTTTTCCAATCTCCTAAGCAGCGGGTAAAGTGTGTTGGTATCCACTTTGACGCCTTTTTCTTCCATGTTTTTTACCAGTGTGTACCCGTATGCAGGACTGTCCAACTGGCTTAACACGCTTAGTACGATGGTTCCACGCCTTAGCTCCTGCGTCAGTGCCTGCAGAATTTCATTGATTTCTCCCATGTATGCCCTCCTTTCCTTGTTCTGTTTTTCTATTAGGTAATTGCGAAACTCAGTGATTATGCAAGTGTCATTGTGCAACTTGTATATTCTAACGCAGACGCGCTTGCGCTTCATAAAAAACGCAACGGTACATAAGCTGCCAAAGGACGGCAGCTAAGTGCCGGCGTTTTTTAAGAGTCTGCTTATAGAACATACAAGTTGCACAATTCGATACTGGAAAATTAGAGTTTTGCAATTGCTATGCTGTTTTCATTGTGCATGTATCCTGTGTTTCATATTATACTGTGCAATATACACTATTGTCAAGATAAAAATATTGATAATTGATAAATACTTTTGGGCCCAAAATTTTTGCACAAAAAAGAGCTGCACACAAATTGCTTCGTGAACAGCTCCTTCTTAACAACGCTTCACCTCACATCAAAAGCGCTCTTTCCTAGAAAAACGGATTATATTTTTTTTCATGCTCCACGGTCGTGCTGTCCCCATGTCCCGGGTATAGCTGCGTGGCATCCGGCAGCGTAAAAATCTTTTCCCGAACGGAACGTTCCAGCATACCGCCGCTTCCGGTGGGCAGGTCCGTCCTTCCCACGGACTCCTGAAATATGGTATCTCCACAGACCAAAAAGCCTGCTTCTGCAAAATAGTAGCAGCAGCTATCCGCCGTGTGTCCCGGTGTGGCAAGCACCTTACAGGTAATGTCTGCAATGCAGATTTCCTCCCCGTCCTCCACATAAACGTCCGGAACCACCGTGTAAGGTCTGCCCGCCTGTCGGGAAACATTAAGTCCGTCATTCTCACAAAGCTTCTCGCTTGCTCCAAGGGCATATATTTTCGCACCGGAAAGCTCACGCAGCGCCTTCGTGCCCCAGATGTGGTCAAAATGTCCGTGCGTCACAAAAATGGCAGAAACCGTATATCCCTTTCCTGCAAGTGTTTCATAAATCTGCTCTCCCCTGTCTGCAGGGTCTATCACAATCGCCTCTTTGCCGCCCTCCCTGTAGACAATATAACAGTTTGTACCATATGCGCCAATTACCATGCGTCCTATTTTTAACTCAGCCATCAGCCCCTCGTCCTTTCAATATCCACTACGCTCTCTATCATCCTGATTTTGTCAATCACTCTGTTTAATTCTTCCCTGCTTCCCACTTCAAAAGAGGTCTGCATAGTTGCCACACCCTGCTTGTTCGTCCGCGTGTTCATGGAAAGAATATCAATATTCTTTTCCGTCAATGCCTTCGAGATATCCGCCAAAAGCCCGTTGCGGTTATTGGCATATATGACAATTTCCGCAAAGTATTTCTCGCTGCCGCTGCCTTCCTCCGGCTCCTGCCAGTCCGCTTCAATCAGCCTCACCCGCTCGATTTCGGGAAGATTTAAAATATTGACACAGTCCGTCCTGTGAATGGTGATGCCCCTTCCCCTTGTAACAAAGCCTATGATTTCATCCCCCGGTACCGGAGAACAGCATTTAGAAAAACGCACGGAAACATCTGTGACACCCTTTACAGAGATGCCGCTTTTAGACTTAATCGCCGGCAGCTTATTTATCTGCGCATTTTCCGCGATAGAAGCCAGTACTTCCTCGTTCGTCATCTCCTTTTTGTGGTCACGGTCATAGTATTCCAGAAGCTTATTGATAATCTGCCCCTCTTTTAAAGCGCCATGCCCGATTGCCGCCAGCAGAGCATCCCAGTCCTGAAATCCATACTTGCGCTGAATTGCCTCCATATACTCCGGCTTCGTCAAGTCGGACAGTACCAGATTCCGCGCCTTGCAGTAATTTGTAACAAGCTCCCTGCCCTTTAAAATATTGTCTTCCTTCAGTTCATTCTTGAACCACTGGTTAATCTTATTTTTTGCCTGCGTACTTTTGACAATATTGAGCCAGTCCCTGCTGGGTCCCTTTGAATTCTGGGAAGTAATGATTTCTATCCTGTCGCCGTTTTTCAGCTCGTAATCTATCGTCACCAGCTTGCCGTTTACCCTTGCACCCACCATCCGGTTGCCTACCGCGCTATGGATACAATAAGCAAAATCAATGGGCGTAGAGCCGGCAGGCAGGTTCTTGACATCGCCGCTTGGCGTAAAGCAGTATACATTGTCGGAAAACAAATCCAAATCGTTCTTGAGCAGATTCATAAACTCACGGTTGTCAGAAGTATCCCTCTGCCACTCCAGAATCTGTCTGAGCCATGTCAGCTTTTCTTCTTCCTGCCCTTCTACCTTTTTGCCGTCCGATGCCTCTTTATACTTCCAATGGGCTGCAATCCCGTACTCCGCCGCCTTGTGCATTTCAAAGGTACGTATCTGCACCTCAAAGGGCTGTCCCGCCGCGCCGATTAAGGTTGTATGAAGAGACTGGTACATATTTGCCTTTGGCATGGCGATATAGTCCTTAAACCGCCCGGGTATCGGCTTATACATCTCATGAATCACACCCAGCGCCGCGTAGCAGTCCTTCACTGAATCCACAATAATGCGGATGGCAAACAAATCGTAAATCTGATCCAGCGTTTTATTCTGGTTTTTCATCTTTTTATAGATACTGAAGAAGTGCTTGACGCGTCCGTCGATTTGCGCCTCGATGCCCGCATTTTTGATGTGCCGGCTGACTTCCGCCACAATGCCGGCAATATAGGTTTCCCGCACGCTCTTGCGCAAGGCAATCTTGCTCACCAAATCATAGTATGCCTCCGGCTCCAGATATTTTAAGGACAAATCATCCAGTTCTATCTTAATTTTCGAAATACCCAGTCTCTGGGCAATCGGTGAATATACCTCCAGCGTCTCCTTGGCTATCCGCTGCTGGCTTTCCGGCTTTTGGTACTTCAGCGTCCGCATGTTGTGCAGACGGTCGGCAAGCTTGATGATAATCACCCTAATATCCTTCGCCATTGCCAGAAACATTTTACGCAGGTTTTCTGCCTGCAGCTCCAGCCTGGCATCGCTCTCCGTGCCGCTGCCGCTGCTCAGTGGTATGTTTTCCAGCTTTGTAACGCCGTCCACAAGCTGTACCACCTCCACGCCAAATACCTCCGTCATCTGCTCCTCGGTCATGACTGTGTCCTCCAGCACATCATGCAGCAGTCCCGCCACAATCGTTTCCTTGTCCATCTCTAAATCCGCAAGGATAATGGCAACATACAGCGGGTGAATAATGTACGGCTCTCCGGATTTTCGCTTCTGATCCTTATGCGCCTCGCTTGCTACCTTGTAGGCTTTTTCGATAACGGAAATATCGTCCGAAGGGTGGTATTTTTTTACATGCCGAATCAGCACCTGATATAAGTCTTCAGGCGCCATAAATTCCCTTAGTTCACTGATTTTGCTTTCTTCCAGAACAATTTCTTTTTTTTCTTCCGTCATATATTCTGTCCTTATGCCAGCTAATTATTTTACTCCCCCCAAAACCTTATTTCCCTTCATAAATAATGGCAGACTCCATCCGGTAATCCTTCAGCCTCTCCCTGCCCTTAAGCCCTGCAAGCTCCATCAGAAATACCATGCCGACAACCTCTCCGCCCAGCTCTTCTATCAGCTTTATCATCGCCTCCGTGGTGCCGCCCGTCGCAATCAAGTCATCTACAATAAGCACCTTCTGTCCCTTTTTTATGGAATCCTTGTGCATCTCAATCACCGCTTTTCCATACTCAAGGTCATATTCCTTTTCAATGGTTTCACAGGGAAGCTTTCCCTTTTTCCGAATCAGTACAAAGGGCTTATGATTATTATATGCAATAGGCGTACCAAAAATAAATCCTCTTGATTCCGCTCCTACCACTACATCATAGTCCAAATCTTTTATTTTTTCCTGCATGGTATCAATCGCAAGCCGCAATCCGTCTGCATCCTGCAGCACGCTTGTCACATCCCTGAATATAATGCCTTCCTCCGGAAAATCCGGAATACTTCTCACATAATCCTCTAATCTCTTCATAAGAAACACCTCTTTCGTCATAATTAAAAGAAAAACTAAATAATATTATAATCGTTTTTCAATAAGAAGTCAAAACTAAAATCTGCATAAAAAGGGGAAGTCCGCGCCAAGCCGACACGAACTTCACCTTTTTATGCCCCGAAAATATTAACCAAATCGTTGAAAAGCACAACTACCATCAGCACCATAAAAAACACCAGTCCCACGAAATGTACAATACCTTCCTTCTCCGGCGGCACCGGCTTTTTCCGTATCACCTCAAGCAGCAGAAACACCAGACGCCCGCCGTCCAGAGCGGGAATCGGCAGGAGATTTAAAATCCCCAAATTGACGGATAAAAGCAAGATAATATTCAGCATATTGAGTACCACTGTCTGCACGCCGTATTCTTTTGTCTCCTCGTAGGTTTTTCCCACCACATTGACCGCTATGCCGACAGGTCCCGCCACATCCTTGCGGTCAAACTGCCCCGTAAGCAAAAGCCCGAGACTTTTATAGGTGGCGCGCACACTGTAACGGATTTCATACCAGGCATCCCGAAATACCGAAAGCCCTTCCGGTTTCTCGTAGACCCCTCCATAAACGCCCATCACATACTTGTCATCCGTTTCGCTGTAAACCGGCTGAATCGTCGTTTCCCATTTTTGTCCGTCCCGCTCATATGCCACCTCTATCGGCGTGCCCTTATTGAGCAGCGTAATCAGGAAAATATCCCGAAACAAGTAGGTTTTTTCTCCGTTCATGCTAAGGATTTTATCTCCTTCCCTAAGCCCCGCTTCCTCAGCAGGACCGTCAGGAGACACACCGGAAAGTACCGTTAAATCCGTGGCGGACATAGACACCACAATCACTGCTACAACAAACGCAAGAATAAAATTGAAAATCGGTCCTGCCACGACGGTAGCAATCCTTGCCCATACGCCGGCTTTCAGGAAGGAACCTTCTCCACCGCCATTCTCCGTCTCCAGCCCGTCCTCGCCTTCAAACATACAGGCGCCGCCAATCGGAAGCAGCTTAATGGCATATTTCGTCTCCTTTTTTGTAAAAGAAAAAAGCGTCGGTCCCATACCGATAGCAAATTCTACTACGTGAATGCCATTCATCTTCGCCAACAAAAAATGTCCAAACTCGTGAGAAAGTACTACCACACCGAATATCAGGACAAACAATATTACTGTCATCATACCTGGTCAATTCCTCCGCGCAACCATGTTTTCCCCGTCCCCAGCTGCTTTCCTATATTCTCATAAGTTTCCTGCTCCACAGAAAGAATTTCTTCTACGCTCGGATTGGGAATCACGGTATGCGCCGCCATGCATGCTTCTATCAGCTCCGCAATCTGCAAAAAAGAAATTTTCCCGTTCAGAAACAGCTCCACCGCCCTTTCATTCGCCGCATTTAAAACCGTCGGCATACTGCCGCCTGTTTGCGCCGCCGCATAAGCAAGCTTAAGTCCCCGAAAAGTCTCCAAATCCGGTTTTTCAAACGTAATCTGCGAGAGCTCATAAAAATCAAGTCTTTTTCCCGCCAAAGGTCTTCTGTCAGGATAAAACAGCGCGTATGCAATGGGCAGCTTCATATCCGGCGTGCCAAGCTGCGCCATAATCCCCCCGTCCGCATATTCCACCATGGAATGAATCACACTCTGGGGATGTACCACCACCTGAATCATGGCGGGCGGCATGTCGAAAAGCCATTTTGCCTCGATAACCTCCAGCCCTTTGTTTACCAGCGTGGCGGAGTCTATCGTTATCTTTCTTCCCATATTCCAATTTGGGTGCTTTAGTGCATCTTTGGGCAGGATATTTTGCAGCTCCGCCCTTGTCTTCCCCCTAAAAGGTCCGCCTGATGCCGTCAGTAAAATTTTAGATATCCTGTGCTTCGGCTCGCCCTGCATGGACTGGAAAATAGCGCTGTGTTCACTGTCAACCGGCAGAATCGGCACCTTTTTTTCCCCTGCCAGCGGCATAATCAAATGTCCTGCACAGACCAGCGTTTCCTTGTTTGCCAGCGCAATCGTCTTTCCTGCCTCGATTGCCGCGATGGTCGGCCTTATCCCAATCATACCCACTATTGCCGTAACCAATACCTCAGCTTCTTTTAAGACGGCGGCTTCTATCAGCCCCTCCATTCCCCATGCAACCTTAATTTCCATATCCGACAGCCGCTGTTTTAAATCGGAAGCTGCTTTTTCACTCCACATCACGGCAAGGGAAGGCTGAAATTCCCTGACCTGCTTTTCCAAGAGCTCTACATTGCTGCCTGCTGCCAGCGCTGCCACCTGCAAATCAGGATTTTGTCTTACTATCTCCAGCGTCTGCGCTCCAATCGAACCGGTAGAGCCCAATATTGCCAACCTTTTCATTTTGCCTCCATTATGATTGAATCAGCAGCGCCGCCAAAAAGAAAATCATGGGTGCCGTCACGATGACACTGTCAAATCTGTCCATAATGCCCCCATGTCCCGGAATCAGCCTGCCGTAGTCCTTAATGTCATGGTTTCTCTTGATTGCAGAAGCCGCCAAATCACCAATCTGGCTCATGATGGCGCCGGCCATGCAGATAAATGCAATGATAAGCGTCACCGTCTGTTCGGGTATCGCCTTTTCTATCACAAAATAGCCAAATCCTGCACCGATAAGTCCTGCTCCCACCACGCCGCCAATACAGCCTTCCAGTGACTTTTTCGGACTAAGATGTGGAAATATCTTCTTTTTGCCGATACAGATTCCCACCAGATATGCACAGGTATCACAGCCCCATGAGCTGATTAAAATCAGCCATACAATATATTCCCCATAATGAAGCTCCCTTGTCAGATAGAGGAAGGAAAGCATAAGGGGAGCATAGACAAAGTTAAAGAAATTTGCCATAATCTGCTCTGAGCGGTATTTGGGAAACGTCAGCACATAAACGCACATGCTTCCCATAAATACAAAAATCACTGCCATAAACCAGAACAATTCGTCTTCGGCAAACAAAACCGCCGCATAATACGCCGCTATGCCGAGCAGCCCCACAGCTTCTAACGCATTCAGTTTTCCCTTTGTGTGAACGTTTACTGCCCCGCAAAGCTCCATGTATCCGATAACAGATATGGCAAGGGTAACTCCCCAGAGCACTTCCCCGCCCATAATAAGCGTTATCAGCGCTATCACTGCCAAAATCATACTGCTCATGAATCTGGTCCAAAACATCTCTATTCCTCCTCTGTAAGGCAGTATCTTCCGTCCTTGCTATTATATGCCCCTACCGCTTTTTGCAATTCCTCTTTTGTAAAATCCACCCTCATCGTCTCTCCTCTTTTGCCGGCTTTGGCTGCCGCGGCCGTTTGTGTGAAACGGTGGAAAGGCGGGTCACAGACCCGCCCTCCCTTTCCTTCTATACGGTCATAATTTCTTTGGACTTCTTGTCAATCAGTGCATCCACATCCTTGATATATTTATCAGTCTGCTTCTGCAGGCTGTCCTCAAGCTGTTTGATTTCATCCTCCGAAACATCGGTTTTGGCAAGCTTTTTAAAGGAATCATTGCCGTCTCTTCTGATATTGCGGATAGCAACCTTCGCCTCCTCGCCTTTCTTCTTCACTTCCTTTACAAGGTCTTTTCTTCTCTCTTCCGTCAGTTCAGGAAATACAAGCCTGATAATCGCGCCGTCATTGGAAGGCGTGATCCCGATATCCGACGTCATAATTGCTTTTTCAATGGGTTTAATCAGGGATTTTTCCCAAGGGGCAATCTGAATGATTCTGGCTTCCGGAATCGTAATATTGCCTACCTGCTGTATCGGTGTAGGCGTGCCATAATAGTCCACCCGAAGCTTGTCCAATACATGCGGATTGGCACGTCCCGCGCGCAGAGCCGCATAATCCGTCTCTAAAAACTCATAAGTTTTTTTCATTTTTTCGTCGTAAACACGTATTCTCTCGTCCATTTTTATACCATACCTTTCCTAATGCCTTGGAAGCCGGAATTATCTTGTCTGCGGCATGACGCCTGACAGCTGTCTCCTAAACAGTTACCTTCGTACCTGTAAATTTTCCCTTTACTGCATTTACAATGCTGTTTTCTTCATTTAATCCGAATACCCACATGGGCATCTTATTCTCTCTGGCAAGAATAGATGCCGTCATGTCCACAACCTGCAGGTTTTTGGCAATCACTTCATCGATACTTACCTCATCATATTTTTTGGCGCAGGGCACCTTGGCAGGATCCGCGTCGTACACACCGTCAATGGACTTGGCAAGCAGAATCACATCCGCATCTACCTCTACCGCGCGAAGCACCACACCGGTGTCCGTGGAAAAATACGGATGCCCCGTACCGCCTGCAAAAAAGACCACCATGCCTTTTGCAAAGTATTTATTTGCCCTGTCCTTTGAAAACAGCTTTGTAAAGGAACCGCAGGCGAACGGCGTCAGTACGTTCGTCATCATGCCGACGGAACGGAAAATCTCAGAGACATAAAGGCAGTTCATAACCGTGGCAAGCATTCCTATTTGATCCGCCTTTGTCCTGTCAATGTTCTCACTGGATCGCCCTCTCCAGAAGTTGCCTCCTCCCGTCACAATGCCGATTTCATAACCGTCGTCTACAAGCTGCTTCACCTGAAGCGCTACGTTTTTCACCGTTTCCTCGTCAAATCCCGTGCGCTTGCTGCCGGCAAGCGCTTCTCCGCTCAATTTTAATAATATTCTCCGCATGAAACATGCTCCTTATATATTTTACCTGTCCCTTGTTCATGACAATAGAAAACTCGCAAATCGTGGATTCTATTGTTTGCTCTTTTTCTTGTATTCATCAAAGAACGCCGTAGGATTCACATCCGCATAGCACTGTGAACACATACCTTCGATAACGGCGCCGTTATTAATCTGGACTGCCTTGGACTTGATATTGCCCATTACAATCGCGGAAGTATCCAGCACAACCGGTCCGTGTACGTCAATGTCGCCCTTTACCGCGCCTGCAATGACTGCGCTCTGTGCTGCAATATTGCCGATGATAACGGAGCTTTGTCCAATCTTTACGGAACCTTCACTTGCAATTTCACCCATGATTTTGGCATTGTCTGCATAGATTTCCGCTGCCTTGGAATTGCCGTTGATGGTTCCGGTAATATTCAGCTTGCCCAACGCATCGATATTGCCGTTGATGGTTCCAATGACGTCGATAGAGCCCTCTGAAATAATATCACCGTTGATTGTCATGCTTGCCGTGATAACAGCGGTTTCATCTACCGCACTCTTTGTCTGATAATCCATTGTTTTTTCTTTCCCTCCCATTTCCTCTTCTATTTCATTTTCTTTTTCACCAAAGGCTTTTCTGATGCTGGTCTCCAAATCCATTTCCGGCTCCTCTGCCGCCTTTGTAATATCCATATCCTCAGGTATTTCAATGGAATCTACCTTGTCAAGCATCGCGTCAAGCTGTGCTCTTTCATCCGGCTCTTCTTCCGCAAAGCCCTGCATAGGCTCTTCTGCCCATGTCTCTTCGGGCGCTGCTTCGCTGTCATTTGTATCCGTCTCTGCGCTCTCCTCTGCTTCTATCTCTGCTTCATACGTGTCTGCTTCATACGCTTCATATGTTTCCTCTTCTGGTTCCTCGTCTTCTGCAGCAGGCGCTGATGCAGCTTCCAGTTCTTCTTCCTCCGTAAACTGCTCCTCCTCAGGCATCAGTTCGTTGACAGCCTGTGACAGGTCTTCCTTCAAATCGGAAAAAAATCCCATCTCTCAATCCTCCGTTTCTTGTTGTGATTTGATATGTTGCACAGGTAATGTATCTTCTGTTATCGGCAATATTTCCGTATTGTCCATCGCCTGTATCTGCTCTATCAGCGCAGGCAGCGCCTCCACTGTGGTCGGTCTTCCCGCCGCATCATGCATCAGGATAACCACCGTATCCTTGTTTCCCATCCCATTGATGCAGTTTGCCACAATCTCTTCCGGTTCCAGCTTCCTGCTTCCGGCATCGCCTGACGACACATTCCAGTCAAAATACGTAATTCCCTGCTCGTTCAGATATGTGATAAAGGTATGCATGTCCAAATCACTCACCGTATTGGAGCTTCCGCCGGGGAACCTGACAAACCGGCTCTCTACGCCGGTTATCTCATACAGATAGTCCCGAAGCCGGTTTAAATCCTCTGCATAGGCTTCCACGGAAGCATAAATGGACTGATATACATGGGTATAAGAATGCATCCCCAGCGTATGCCCCTCTTCCACAATCCTGTTGTATGCGTCTTCCGCCCACTCTCCTTCCTTGCCCACCACAAAGAAAGTCGCCTTGACGTCATATTGCGCCAGAATATCCAGAATCTTGTTCGTATTGGAGCTGGGACCATCATCAAAGGTCAGATATACTTTTCTTACCGCTTCTTCCTGCTGTTCCGCTCCGTCCTGTATGCCTTCATCCTGTGAAGCTTCCGCCGGTTTTGTCTCCTCCGGCTCTTCTGATTCGTCGGGCATATTGATTTCCAACCGAAACACCAGCCCCTCGCCAATACCGATATCCGGCGTTGCATCTGCATTCTCGGACTGCTGTTTCTGCATATCGGCAACCATCCTTTCCAGATGCGCCACCTGTTTTTCAAGTCCATGCAGCCTGACAAACAAAACCACGCTCAGCACAGTGGGCGTTAAAATGGCGGTTATCAGGGAAAATACGATAAGCCGTTTTAAGCGCTGCACCCTCTTTCGCCTTGCAGTCGTCTGCACAGCCTTTTCTGCCGTCATGTCCTTTTCCTCCACACAGTATTAAGTATATCACATATATGCTTTGGGCGAAAGCAAAAAATAATTTTGCCGCTTAATTTAGAAAAGCCTCGATAATCACGCTTTCCGCTTCCTCCTCGCTAAGCCCCATGGTTCTGAGTTTTACTACCTGGTCGCTGTTGATTCTGCCAATCGCCGCCTCATGAATAATCGCAGCATCGATATGATTGGCGTTTATCTCCGGAATGGAAGATACCTTTGCCTGCTCCATAATGATGGAATCACACTGAATATGGGCGTGACAGCCAGCGTTTCCTATCGCCTTCGGGTGGAATGTCTGCACGGAGCTTCCCTTTGCCACGGAGCGGGATACAATCTGCGCACTGCTGCCCACGCCGTTTAACACGACATCCATATTGGAAACGGCAGTCTGCGCGTCATGGGTCATCAGCCTCTCCGTTACAAAGAGCTTTGCCCCCTCCATCGCCTCCACATATGTCGTGCGTACCGTAGAATCTACCCCTTTTATCTGTGCCGTGTCCAACGTAAATACTGCATTTTGTGCCAGAAAAATACGCGTCTCGGGGTTGAGCAGGCGTCCGCCTTCTCCTTCTCCCTCTCCGTAATGCTTCTCCGCATACAAAACACTGGCGTTTTTCCCCACATGGAACGTATGGATACCGTCATGCCTGCTGTCATCACATCCGGAATTGTGAATACCGCAGCCGGCAATGATAGTCACCACCGCGCCCTCCTCCACATAAAAATCGTTGTACACCAAATCTGTCATGCCGGAAGCGGCAATAACCACCGGAATATGCACGGTTTCTCCCTGTGCCTCCCCGCTTATATACACGTTGATGCCGGGGTTCCCGTCTTCTCTCTTCTTTATCTTAATGTGCTCCGTATCCCCATGACAGAGCGCATATCCGTTGTATCTTAAATTGTATGCTCCTTTTTGTGTAAAGCCGGTATCGTCAATCTTATCCAATACCTGCTGTGTCAGCCTGTCTATTTCCATATGATTCCTCATTTCTGCGCGCGTTTATGCGCTTCTTTAATCTGTCTTACTGCACCCGAAAAAACCGCCTCCGGCAAAAAGCTTTGGCGCAATCTCTTCCCTGCTGCCAATCGCTTCTATCCTGCCGTCCTTTAACAGCATCACGCGGTCAGCCATATTAATCAGCTTTTCCTGATGGGAAATCACAAGAATGCTTTCCTTTTTCTCCCTGTGTATTTTCTCAAACTGCTTTACCAGCATGGAAAAGCTCCACAAATCAATTCCCGCCTCCGGCTCATCAAACAGACAGAGCTTATGAGGCTTTGCCAGTACCGTCGCTATCTCGATACGCTTCATCTCCCCGCCGGAAAGGGTATCGTCCACCTGCCGGTTTAAATATTCCCGCGCACAAAGCCCCACGCCCGACAGCAAATCGCAGCAGTTGTTTTCAGAAAGCTTCCCGCCCGCCGCAATCGACAAGAGCTTCCTGACCGTCATCCCTTTAAAACGGGGCGGCTGCTGAAACGCATAGCCGATGCCTGCCTTTGCCCGCTCGTCGATGTCGTATGCGGAGATGGAATTCCCTTCCAGCCATACGCTGCCGCCATCCGCTTTCTCGATGCCCATCAAAAGCTTTACCAGCGTGGATTTGCCGCTTCCGTTCGGTCCCGTAATAACAAGCATTTCTCCTTCAGAAACCGAAAAAGAAACATTATCTATAATTTTTCTGCTTCTTCCCTCTTCCATAACGGAAAAGGAAAGATTTTCTACTTTCAGCATATATTTTCTCCTTTTCAATGAATCATTATCATCATACCATGGAAATGAAAAATTTCAACCATCAGCTTTTTGATTTACAAAAATTTCATTTTCTATCCGCCATTCTTGTGTTATACTGAGAATAAACAAACGGCTCCGCCGGACAAGGCAGAACCGTAGAAAGGCTGACTATGACAATTGGAGAATCCGCCGAAAATTATCTTGAAACAATCCTGATGCTGAGTGAACGGCTTCCTGTCGTCCGTTCTGTCGATATTGCAACCGAGCTGAATTTCAAGAAGCCCAGCATCAGCGTCGCCATGAAAAACCTGCGCGAAAACGGCTATATTACCGTCACAAAGGAAGGTTATATCTATTTAAGCGAAAGCGGCAGGGAAATCGCCGAAACCATGTACGAGCGCCACAAACTGCTCTCCTCCTGGCTGATGACGCTTGGCGTCAACGAAAAAACCGCCACGGAAGATGCCTGCAAGATAGAGCATGACATCAGCCGCGAAAGTTTCGAAGCAATCAAGCGTCACATTCACTCTGCCTGAAATTCCTCCAGAATTCCCTGTAAAAGATATTTTCGGAATTCCTGCACGGATAATTCGGTTTTGCCGGCTTCGTTTTGTTCTGTCTCCGGTTTTCTGTGAAACATGTACGCCATATAAGCTGCCAATTTTGTCAGCAGCACGTATACCATGTAATCAACCGGCAGCTCCCTTCTGATTTCTCCGTCCATAATCCCCTTCTTAATGATTTTCCGGCAGGTAAGCTCCGGCTGACAGATACCTGCTTTTTTGCGCTCTTCCAAAATGCTTCTGAACAAGGTGCCCATTTCCGAGCTTTCCAGCAAAAGATTAATAAGACACAGCAGGCAGGCGCCTTTTTGCATCTGCCTTTCTGCCACATCCATACACAGCTCCATTTTCTCGGCAAACTTTTCTTTTTCTTCTATTTCCTCTTCCAGCTTCTTTGCCGTTTCCTCCATGAAAAAAATAAGCGCATAGACGATAATCTCTTCCCTTGTGTCAAAGTAAGCATACGCCGTACCTTTTCCGATGCCGGCACGCTCCGTTATCTGTGCTACCTTAAGGGTTCCCACATCCGCACCTTCTGCAATCAGTGCCGCCACCGCCCGATACAGTCCGACCGCCTTTGCGGGAAGCCGCTCCATGGGCTCTTTTCCCGTAATTTTTGCCATTTTTGCCTCCATGGGTCAGGCGAACATGCAAGCATGTTCACCTGACCCTCAAATCAAGATTAAAAGATTTTTCTGAGCCGGCTCAACGCGCTTTCTTCTCCCTGATGAGTAAATCATACACACAGGGAATCACAATCAGGGTCAAAAGGGTGCCGTACAAAAGACCGCCTATTGTCACGATTGCCATAGGGCGCATCATCTCCGCCCCCATATCCCGGCTGAATACCATGGTCGACAACGCCAGTATCGTCGTCAGCGCCGTCATCAGCACCGGACGCAGTCTTGTGCGCCCCGCCGTCAGGATTGCCTCCTTCTTTTCCATGCCGCTCTCCCGAAGCTGGTTCATATAGTCGATAAGCACGATACCATTATTAACAATAATACCCGACAGCATAACAAAGCCAATCAGCGCAATGACGCTGACCTCGCTGCCCGTAAAGAACAGTCCGAGCAAGCCCCCTGTAAAAGCAAGCGGTATGGTAAACATAATAATAAATGGAGATAACAGAGACTGGAACTGCGCCACCATAATCAAATACATAAACACCAGCGCAAGCACCAGCATAAGCATTACCTGCTCCATCGCGTCATTTATGGTTTCATTTTCACCTGCAAACACCAGCCTGTAGCCGTCAGGCATCGTATAATCCGCAAGCTTTTTCTCTACCGCTGCAGCCACCTGCCCCACGTTATAGCCCTCGGCTATCTGCGCCGACACCGCCACATAGCGGGTCTGGTCGGCACGCCGGATAGAGGTTAAGCTTTCCCGCATCTCAAAAGCCGCTATCTCGGAAAGCTTCACTTCACATGTGCCATCCGCATCTGTCCCCTCCAGCATCAAAGACTGCAAAAGTGCTCTGGTCAGCGCCTCATTTTCCTCATCTATTACATAGACGCCATAGTCCTTATCCGCCTCAGCAAGCGTCGTAGCGGCGCCATTTTCCTTCAGTCTCTCGGAAATCTGTGAAAACACCTGTGCAACTGTAAGTCCGTACTCCATGGCAGCCTCTTTATCCACCGTAACACGCAGCTCCTCGCCGCTCTCCTCCATGCCATCCGACACCTCGGCAGTTCCTTCTACCTCAGCAAGAAGCACCGCTATCTCACCTGCAATTTTCTGTATGGTATCCAGTTCCCTTCCTTCTACCCTTACCGTAATGCCGCTGCCTCCTAACGCCGACATATCCATACTGGAAGCATCCACCGTAATTTCCGCCTGCAAATCAGCGGTGCGCTCCACAATCAGCGCACCAAGCTCCTCATTTGTCATGGTTTTATCCTGCACTGTCGTAACATAGATGGATGCAGCATTGCCGCTGCCCTGTCCGCCGGTCAGCATCGTCATGGTGGAGGCGCTGGACATAGCGCCTACGTCCTGCACGTCAGGCAGCTCCTTGATACGCCTCACCACCTCATCCGTCACTTGCGCCGTATCCTGAAGAGAAGCCTCCTCTCCAAGCGATACGGAGACGGTAAGCTGCGTGCTGTCCATATCCGACATAAATGCCGTACCGTTGGATACGGCGGCAAGGGCGCTCCCTACAAGCAGAGCCACTACCAGCAGAAGCACTACCGGTTTACCTTTTAGTGCCAGCCGCAAAAGTTTTTCATATCCTTTTACCAGCCCGCCAAACAACTTCCCTTCCTTCTGCTCCTTTGTCTTTGTCATCATTTTGGAAGCCATGGCAGGTACTACCGTCAGGGCGATCAGAAGGCTTGCAAGCAGCGAATACGCAATCGTCAGCCCCATGTCCACAAAGAGCTGTCTGGTAATGCCTTCCGTAAATACAATCGGCGCAAAAACGCAGATAGTGGTAAGCGTGGAAGCCATAATCGCGCCGGCAACTTCCTTGGCCCCCTCGATTGCAGCCGCTCGCATACTCCTGCCTTCTCCCCGCAATCTGTATATATTTTCAATCACCACGATGGAATTGTCCACCAGCATACCGATTCCCAGCGCCAGTCCGGAGAGGGAAATAATATTCAAGGTAACGCCGCTGAAATACATGCACACAATCGCCGTCACAAGACTGATGGGAATGGAGAAAGCTACCACCAGCGTCGGACGCAAATCTTTCAAAAACAAAATCAGGATTAAGACAGCAAGCAGAGCGCCAAACACCACGTTGTTGACAATGGTATCCATAACAAGGTCGATGTAAATTCCCTGATCCATCAGGGCAATCATCTGCAAATCAGGATTTTCTTCCATCAGCTCCTCAAAGCGCAAAAGCAGCGCATCCGAAACTTCTCCCGTCGAATATCCCGTCTGCTTCTGTATGGACAGCATAACGCCCGCGCTGCCATTGATATTGGCATACACTTCGTCGGAATTGTCCGTGTAAAAAACATCCGCCACATCTGCGAGCGTGATGGTCTCAAGCCCTTCCATATGCAGATTGAGCAGCGGCATCGCCGCCATCTCTTCTGCCGTCTGCGGCTTGTCGCCCACGCGCACCAGATAAGAGACGCCTTCTTCCGTCACATAGCCCGCCGGCATGGAAAAATTCTGTGCGGTAAGCAGCGCGGACACGGTATCCATCGTCAGAACATCCTTCATATCTGCGTTTGCGTAAGCATCTTCCCTGGCTTCTTTGAGCTGTTGTTCTCCTTCTTCTATCTGTACAAGCGCTTCCTCTCCCTGAGACAGCGCCGTAAGCTGTTCTTCTATCTTTGTCAGATTGCTGTTGTACGCGGCAAGCTGCTCCCGCAGACTTTCCATGTACGCTGCCGTCGCCTGTGCATCGTATACCGTGCACAAGGATTTCACCGCAATACTTGCCCTAAGCTCCTCAGCCTGTACAGGCAGACTCTCTAAAGACGCTTTGTAGGCATACAAAAGACCGCACACGGTCACACCGCTTTCTGCGGACGCATCTGCCCCAAACTGTGCAGACCAGTCCAGCACATTTATGGCGTTTATGGTATCCGCCGGCAGTCCCGCCGCTGTAAGCTGTGCCATGGTATTCTCTTTAAAAGCTCCGATTGCCGCCTGTCTTGCAGGCTCATCCATGCCGTATGCAGCAGCCGTGTGCTCTACCGCCGCATACCCTGCCTTCAGCCCCTCTATCATGGCATCCAACTGTCCTGCCGCGCCCTGCGCCATTGCCGCCGCGCTTTCCAACTGTGCCAGCGCCGACGTCATCTGCTCTAACATGGTAAGGTCCGCAGAAGCAGATGCCCGCAATGCCTCCAGTTCTTTCTTTGCCGCTTCCAGCCTGCTCTGGGCACTTTCAAGCCGCTCTGTCATTCCCTCGCTGTCATCGGGCTCCACGCCCATACTGTCATAAAACTCTGCCTTGCCGTCCGCAAGCTCCTGCCCTGCCTCGTCAAGTTTGGAATCAATGGCGGCACGAATCCGCTCGTTTACCGCGTCGATTTTCTCCTGCCTTATAATGACATTGACATTTTCCTCAATCATACCGGTAGCGCTCACCGAGGCAACGCCCTCCAGACTTTCCAGCTCCGGCATGATAACATCCTTTATGTAACGGCTGACCTCCGCCACGTCCTTTCCCTCTATGCCCGCCGCCGCTATCATAACTGGCATCATATCGGGATTCAGCTTCATAATAATCGGGCTGCCTATCAGATCATCCTGCCAGTAACCGCTTATCTGGTCTAGGTTCTCCCTGATTTCAAGGGAGATGGAATCCATATCCGCCGTCTGTGCAAATTCCAGAATCACCATGGAATAATTTTCACTGGACACGGAATTGATGCTCTCGATATTGCTGACCGTAGCCATGGAAGCTTCCACCGGCTTTGTCACCACCGTCTCTACCGTTTCCGGACTTGCCCCCACGTAGGTTGTCATAACAATCACATACGGAAGACTGATGTTTGGCAGCAAATCCGCCGTCATTCTAGTAAAGGAAACCACGCCCAACACAATGGCAAGCACCACGCCCACCAGTACCGTATACGGTTTTTTTACACTGAATCTGGATATCATCTGACCCATCCTCCATTTTTTCAATAGAATACCGGTCTTACATCTTCCGCGGATTCTCTTCTTCGCATCAGCAGGAATATGACCGACCGGTCAGTTTTATGCCTTGATTATAGGCGTCTCTCTATGGGATGTCAATGAAACATTTCTAAAAAGAAAATTAATTTTTAGCCGTCTCCTCCGGTGTTTTGCTGTACAAAACTTTTAAAATAATGGGTGTCGCAATACTGGACACAATAATTAACAGGATAACGGAAGCAAAATACTCCGGCGTCAGCAGCCCTACGGCCAATCCTTTCTGCGCCACAATCAGCGCAACCTCTCCTCTTGTCATCATACCCACGCCGATTTTGATGCATTCCATTCCCCTAAAGCCGCAGAATCTGGACATCAGCCCGCAGCCCATAATCTTGGTGATAAGTCCCGCAAGGACAAAACACAGGGAGAAAAGCAGGAGGGCGCCTGTCATACTGTTCAAGCTTGTTTTCAGCCCTATGCTGGCAAAAAATACCGGACCGAATATCATGTAAGAATTGATATCCATCTTTTCGGCTATATATTCCGAATCCCTGATGGAGCAGAGAATAATACCTGCTACATAAGCGCCTGTGATATCCGCTATGCCAAAATACCGCTCGGCAATATAGGCAAAAGCAAGGCAGAGAGAAAGCCCGATAATAGGAATTCTCCTCGTATGCGGATACTTGTTGTCCAAAAATTTAATCAGCTTATAAATCAACAGCCCCACCACAATCGCAAATACAAAGAACAGCGCCGTATTCAACACGACCTTACCGGGATTGGAATCCGGATTTTTAAAGCCGATGACGAAAGTCAGCACGATGATGCCAATCACATCATCGATAATCGCCGCGCTCAAAATAGTCGTGCCTACTTTTCCTTTCAGCTTCCCCATTTCCTTGAGTGTTTCCACGGTAATGCTGACGGAAGTCGCCGTCAGAATCACACCCATAAACACCGCCTTGTAAAAATTCTCAGACCCCCATGGCGCCATTCCGTAAAAGCCCATATAGAGCAATGCACCCCCGATAAGCGGTACAAAAACGCCCGCGCAGGCTATCAAAAGCGCCTTCGGACCTGTTTTCAAAAGCTCCTTCAAATTGGTCTCCAAACCGGCAGAAAACATTAACAGCACCACGCCGATTTCCGCCATGTCAAGCAGAAAATCGGACTGCTGCACCAGCCCCAAAATACTCGGTCCAATCAGCAGTCCCGCAATAATCTCTCCCACTACCTGCGGCGCTTTCAATTTTCTCGCCAGAATCCCAAAAAACTTAGCAAAAATAATGATAATCGCCAAATCCTTAAACACATAATACGCTTCCATAATCTCCTCCGTTTTGCTTCTTTTCCAATTTCGTATTCTTGTATTGTAACGAATAAACAGCCTACTTCATTTTATAATGAAATAGGCCTCTTTCATGTGTTAAAAAAAACTTTCCTCTGTCCTGCGCATCAGAAAACGCACCTTCTCTTCTATCCCCTCCTCCAGCGAATGAACCAGCTGCTCCGCTTCCTCTTTCGCACTGTCGTTGATACAAAAGATACAGATATTCCGGTTGCGCCTGAACAGTCCCTGCTTATACCACTTTATGTAGTAAGAGATACGGTTGTGCAAAAGCACCCTCTCTATCTTTTGTTTCATTTCCATATCCGCCGTCTCGCAAAGTTCAATTTCATTATGCACTTTTACTTTCGTGTACTCCGGCTGCATAAAATCATCTCCAAATCAAAATTTTTTGGGGCATTACTATGTGATTATAACACACTCTTTTTCATTTTTACATACACAAAATGCAATTTTTTAATTTATTCCAGTATCATTTTTTTGATTTTGCCCTTTACCCGCTGCAGGGCGTTATCCGTTGATTTTTCATCGCGTCCCAGCACCCTTGCTATCTGGCTGTAACTCATACCTGTGATATACAAATCCAGCACCTGTTTTTCAAAACCGCTCAGCTCCTGCTCCATCTTCTTTTCAAGCAGCTCCACATTCTCCCTGTCTATGACAAAGTCCTCCGGATTTAAGCCGTGGTCCGCCAGTATGCTTAAAATGCCATCCTCCTCTTCCCCATGCTCTGTACCGTTTCCATACAGGGAAATATAAGTGTTGAGCGGAATGTGTTTCATTCTTCCCGCCGCCTGCACCGCAGAATACATCTGCCTGCTGATACACAGCTCCGCAAAAGTAAAGAAACTGGCATCCCTGCCGCTGTCATAATCGCGGATTGCCTTGAAAAGCCCTATCATGCCTTCCTGTATCAAATCATCCCTGTCCGCCCCCAAAATATACATGGAGCCTGCTTTGCTTCTGACAAGGTTTTTGTATTTCTCCATAATATAATCTGTAATCTGCTTTTCCCCGTCCCGCAGCCTGACAATCAGCTCCTCATCCGACGCCTGCTCAAAATCCGGCATATGCTTCCCTTTCCCAGTCATTTTTGTCTCCTGAAAGATTTTCTTTCAACCTTTTAACCTTTGCCGCACAATCTCATATGCCAGTACGCCTGCCGCCACCGACGCATTCAGGGAATCAATATCCCCCTGCATCGGAATTGCCGCCGCCATGTCACACTTTTCCTTTGTAAGCCTGCCCACGCCTTCCCCTTCACTGCCAATCACCAGACCTATGGGACCTTTTAAATCCAAATCATACATCACCGTACCGCCCATATCCGCGCACACAAACCAAATACCTTCCTTCTTCAAGTCTTCTATGGTTCTCGCCAGATTCGTGACCCGCGCAACAGGCGTATAATTGACTGCGCCGGCAGAGGTCTTTGCCACAGTAGCTGTCAGGCCTACGGCACGGTTTTTGGGAATGATGACGCCATGCGCCCCCGAAAGATTCGCCGTCCTAATAATCGCACCCAGATTGTGCGGGTCTTCTATGTTATCCAAAAGAAATAAAAAAGGCGCCTCTCCCTTTCTTTTTGCTGCTTCCAGCATATCCCCCACCTCAGCATAGGCATACGCCGCCGCACAAGCAATCACACCCTGATGCTTTCCGGTTTCGGAAAGCTGGTCAAGCCGCTCTTTCGTCACAAATTTTACCAGCGTTCCTTTTTTCTTTGCCTCCCGCTTGATTGTCATGACGGGTCCGTCCTGACAGCCGTCAAGCACATAGAGCTTATCTATCTCCCTGCCTGAACGATAAGCCTCGATTACCGCATTTCTGCCTTCTATTGTAAATTCTTCATATCCCATATGCATCCTCCGTACTGGCGCGCCGCCTGCCACCGCCGCGGCTTTGAACGCCCTCCTGCCTCACCAGCTTGCCGCTGCCACAACGCCTCGCTACAATACCATACCAATCTCTGCAATGCCTTTCGTGACAAGCTGCAGTATCCTGTCAAAATTTCCGGTCAGATACAGGTAGCCGACTAATGCTTCAAATCCCGTCGCTCTCCTGTAATCCGATACGCTGGCATTTTTCGCCATCGTGTGCGACTTTGCGTTACGCCCCCTCTTGTATATTTCCAATTCCTCTTCCGTCAAATGCGGCATCAGCACTTCTACCACATCGGACTGTGTTTTCGCCTTCACGAAACCGCTGGTTTTCTTGTGCAGGGCGGATGCTGCCCTGTTAGCGCGCCCTACCACCACCGTCCTGATAATCAAATCATAGACCGCATCGCCGATATAGGCGAGCGTCAGCGGTGAATAGCTTCTGATATCCAACTCCTCCACCGCAAAAGCTTCCTCTATTTTTTCCAGCAGATTTATGCTTTCTTCCATTTTACCCCTTCTCTGGTATCCTCCAGTATAATGCCTTTCGCAGACAGCTCGTCACGGATGGCATCCGCCGTTTTAAAGTCTTTTGCTTTCTTTGCCGCCGTTCTTTCTTCGATACGCTTCAGCACATAAGCCACAAGTTCAGGGTCTTCCTCTTCTTTTCTGACAGCAAACAACCCTAAGGAAAGCACCTCTTCAAAGCTCTTTGCAAGCTCCCGCTTTGTCCGATCCGTCATATCCTCTTTCAGCATATCATACAGTACCGTAATTGCCATGGAAGAATTTAAGTCATCGCAGAGCGCGTCCGCGAAACGCTTTTGGTAAGCCTCAAATTTATCCTGCTCTATTTCTCCCTCTTCCCGCAGACCGGCAATCTTATTAACCAGCTTATTGTATGCGGTTTCCATATTGGACAGTGCCTCATAAGAAAACATAAGCGGCTTCCGATAATGGGACTGCAGACAGAAAAGCCTGTATGCCAGCGGGTTATACCCTTTTTCTTCCAATAAAGAAACCGTCAGAAACTCTCCCTTCGACTTACTCATTTTGCCGGTCTGGTCGTTTAAATGATGCACATGGAACCAGTAATTACACCACTTATGCCCCAGATACGCCTCGCTCTGGGCAATTTCATTGGTATGGTGAGGAAAAATATTGTCCACACCGCCGCAGTGGATATCCATATATTCACCCAGATGCTTGATACTGATGCAGGAGCACTCGATATGCCAGCCCGGGTATCCCATCCCCCACGGACTTTCCCACTTAAGCTCCTGCGCATCGAATTTGGACTTGGTAAACCAAAGCACAAAATCACTCTTATTCTTTTTATTAGAATCCTCTTCTACATCTTCCCGCACGCCTACCAAAAGCTCTTCTTCCGTCTGCCCCGAAAAGACATGGTAATTGGCAAGCTTTGACGTGTCAAAATAGACATTGCCTCCCATTTCATAGGCAAAGCCCTTTTCCAGAAGCGTCTGCACCATATGAATAAATTCTTCGATACAGCCGGTTGCAGGCTCTACCACATCAGGACGCTTGATATGCAGTTTTTTACAGTCTTCAAAAAAAGCATCCGTGTAAAATCCCGCTATTTCCATCACCGTCTTATGTTCTCTGCGCGCGCCCTTAAGCATCTTATCTTCTCCGTCATCGGAATCACCGGACAAGTGCCCCACATCAGTAATATTCATAACCCGCTTTACATCATAGCCCAGATACCGCAGCGTCTTTTCCAGCAAGTCCTCCATAATATAGCTTCTCAGATTTCCAATATGTGCAAAATGGTACACCGTCGGACCACAGGTGTACATTTTTACCTTTCCGTCCTCATTCGGCACAAAAGGTTCCACCTTCTTCGTCAGGGAATTGTAAATTTCCATTCTATTCTCCATGCCTGCTCCCATCTGCGCGCCATGCGCGCTTACATTAGCCTTCGCAAAAAGGATAAAACTATCCTGCTGTTTTGTCAACTGCATCTATTCTTTATCCTACAATAACAAATATGCCTTTATATCCCCCGCAAACCGATTTCCGCATCGGGCAAGCTCGCCCAAAACACGGTTTATACCCGCATTTTTCACATCATTCCTGTTTTGTATTCAAATAGGTATCTATATTATGCTGGCAAATGACCTGTTTGCCCAGCAATGTAATCGCCTGTTTTGGGCATTTACTGATGCAGCGGTAACACATGGTACACTTTGCACCCGCTGCGGCAATTCCGTTTTTCTGCGAGAGATTTCCCATTGGGCATACCCTTTCGCAAAGACCGCAGCCAATGCATTTTTGCGCATCGATTTTCAGCCTGTCCGTGTACTTTGCCGTTTTATAAAAGAAATACAGCCTTTGCCCGAATAAACCTGCCAGATGATACCAGATTCCCAATCCCTCCTGCGGTATCCTGCCTTGTTTTATGCCGGCAACTGTTTTATGAATTTTTTCTTCCGTTTTGCAGACGATTTCCTTGTTTTTTTCAGGACTTCTCTTGAGTGCTTTTACGTCTCCTATACTGTCCGGCATCTGCAAATGCAGCCCTCCCACAATAACTGCGCCATACCGCCGCAGCAGTCTGGCAAGGACGCCGGCCCCGTCACCTGAAAAAAGCCCCATTGTTGCAATCACAAAAACTTTTTTCCCCTTCCAGATATGTGCATTTGCCACAATATAATCCCGTAGTATTCTGGGAATATTGCTATATTGCACCGGATACCCGAGCACTATTTTGTTATTCTTCTCTATCGCCTTTAAGCTTTCACTTTCTTCTATGGAAAAGGACGGTATGCTCTCTCCATATTCCGCCAGAAACTGCCTGACACAAAATGCTGTGTTCCCCGTGCCGCTAAAATAAATGCCAACCAATGATCCCCCTCCTGTTATCCTATATCGCAAGCTTTTGCACACCCTGCGCATCCGGCACAGTCCCCTGCCTGCCGCTCTCCGTGCAGTGCAGTCATGTCCTCCGCCCAGAGCTCCCTTGGGCTGTTCAGCAGGCAGACCGCCTGTGCTGCGATGCCCTCTCCTGCTCCCGTAAACCCAAGTCCCTCTTCCGTGGTCGCTTTTATATTCACCTGCTCCATCTCTATGTGCAGCACCCTTGCAATATTCTCCCTCATACTTTCTATATAGGGACGCATTTTCGGCGCCTGCGCAATGATGGTGGCATCAATATTTTCTATCAGAAAACAGTTCTCTTCCAACAGCTCTCCCACCCGCTCCAAAAGCACCAGCGAGGAAATCCCTTTATATTCCGCTTCCGAGTCAGGAAAATGCCTGCCAATGTCTCCAAACGCCGCTGCCCCCAGCAAGGCATCCATAATCGCATGCAGCAGCACATCCGCATCCGAATGTCCCAGCAGTCCTTTTTCATATGGTATTTCCACGCCTCCTACTATCAGCTTCCGTTCTTCCGTCAGCCGATGCACGTCATATCCTGTTCCAATCCGCATGTTTATTTCTCCTTTTTAGGTTTCCCTAAGCCTCTATCCTATTCTTTTCCATTTTTTATTTTATTATATCGGATACTTCCTTAAAATACAATCTTATTCCAAGCCTTGAGCAGAAAAGAAATAATCCATACAGAAAATTTGCTGTGCAAATGGGCAGAAATAAGATGCAGAGCAGCAAAACAATGGGAGAATTAAATTCATACTCAAAATTGCATCATAGGAGTAAGGAATATAAAAAATGGGAAAAAGAAGTGTCAAAAGCCCTGATTGAAGTTGCCTGCTGTCAATTTACATTTTCGGACAAGACTTTTGACACCCAATCCTAATAGTACTAAAAGATAAAGTAAAAGTAGTGAAAACAAGATTTGGAAAATTGTACATAAACAAAAAACGCTACAAATACCATATTTACGGTATTTTCAGCGTTTTCTTAGGGTTGGGCTGTTATAAACAGTCAACAGCTCGTAGGGGAATCGAACCCCTGTTT